>LWDU01031911.1_pt1 | contig 40917 bp, 41 predicted proteins | sample 727161 | NCBI WGS metagenome assembly LWDU01 (sample SAMN04566230, study PRJNA314399) | hydrothermal vent metagenome | isolation source: deep sea hydrothermal plume seawater | place: Mexico: Gulf of California, Guaymas Basin | collected 2004-07-11
TCCAAGATGAGACACATTGGACTGATGGTGATGGCAGAGTACTGCCTGATGCCCTACTAATCTCTTCAGGAACCACCGCCAAAGGGTTGGCCTACGCCGTTCACACGGACTTGGGGGATGGCTTCATTCGCGCATCTGATGCACGAAGTGGCAGAGTCATTGGGTCAGAGCATGAACTTGAGGACAATGATATCATCAAAATCCATGCAAAAACCTGACGTCAATAATGCATGCTCCGAGACACGACATTGAACTCTAGTTTCGTTCAGTTTGGATATTATTCCGTGTCGCCGAAGTCTGGTGCTGCTGGCAGATTATCAGATTCTGGAGCAGGGGCTTCATCTACCACTGGCGGAGATTCATCTTCATCTTCTTTTTCTTCAGATTCAATTACTGCATGAAAATCTCCTTCTGTATTTAGTAGATCGTCAGCATCAATAGTCTTTAACGAGGCAAGGAATGCCTCATTATCTTCTACAGTGAATCCCTTCATACCTTTGCCAACCCCACCTAACTTTCCATAATCGTATGGGAGTACTAGAGTAATGAGCGTATGTTGTTCCATACCCAATTCACCTACCGTTTGTAGACGGCGCAATTCTAGAAGTTCAGGGTTCTGAGCCATGGTGTTAGCCGCATAAGCGAGATTCTTGACCGCTTCAACTTCTCCTTCAGCACGTCGTAGTCTAGCTTTGCGCTCTCTTTGCGCTTCTGCTTCACGAGCAATTGCTCTTTGCATATCTGTTGGAATAACTACATCTGTGATATCAATTCGAGTCACATCAATTCCAAGTGGAAGTGAAAATCCGTCAAGAATATCCTCCATACGGTTGGCGATAGTTTCTCTCTTGGAAAGCATTTCGTCCAAGGTAAATTCGCCAATTACTACTCGCAGAGTAGACATTGTTGCTTGGCGGATTACTGTCGCAGGGTCTGAAACAGCCAATACAGATGTCATTGGGTCAATGACTTTCCAATAAACGACTCCATCCACTTTGATACTTACATTGTCTTTAGTAATACAGACTTGACCAGGAATATTTTCTGGACGGTCGCGGATATCAACTGCTAGGAACATATCAATTATTGGCCATCGGAATGCTAAACCAACCCCATTCAATTTTATTGGTTTTCCAAATCGGAATTTGATTGCACGTTCGTATTGGTCAAGAATGGTAACCCATCCTCGCCTTGGCCAAGTACCTCTAGGAGGATATGCTGTGGGTTCACCACCAGCAGCGGAAAACATACCTCCTGCCGCCTTTAGTCCAAGGATTAATCCTGCAGCGATTAATCCACACGCTGCTCCAAGCAATAGTTCAAGCAAGACCATCACTTACCACCTCCTGAAAACAGTTCACCAAGCGGACCATTACTAATATCTAGCAGGGTGTCAGGTAGCATCATAATTCGTGTAGCATTGTTTTCTGCTCCAACTTCCGAAAGAACTTGTAATCGGCGTAATTCCATTAGTGCTGGGAATCGAGCAAACAGTTCTTGTGCCTCTGCCAACTTGCTAGCAGACTCGCGCTCAGCACTTGCTTTGATGACTCTTGAGCGAGCCTCTCTGTCGGCCTCAGCCACCTTTGCCATGGCTCTAGTCAAATCGTGTGGGAGTTGCATGTCGGTTAATTCCACATGCCTAACATCAATTCCCCATGGATCCGTCGCTTCATCTAAATTGGTTCGAATTCTTTCAGCAACCTTTTCTCTTTTCTGAAGAATTTCGTCAAGAGGAACAGAACCAAAGACATCACGGAGAGCACCCATTGCCGCCATTCCAATTGACGCCCGAGCGTTGGTAACCTTGTTTACCGCATCACCGGGGTCTCTAACACGGTAGAAAATAACGGCATCAATTGTCAGTGAAATATTGTCTTTTGTGACCACCGATTGACCCGGTACGTCATTGATGAGAAGACGTAAATCCCATCTCACCATACGGTCTACCCATGGAATTACAATTCTAATTCCTGGTGATAATACACCTCTGTAGGAACCAAGTCGGAAGACGACTGCTCCTTCCCAATGTCTAATAATTTTCAAAAAACTCCCTAATAAGAGCGCCAACACAAAAGTTATCATCCCTATAATCAAAAATACGGCTACCATGTTTTACCGGCGGAAGTAATACGCTATTAGGTTTGGTCCGGCAATATCATTGGGTGAAGAAAACAAACCATCAATTATTGAACGATAACCATTCAATTGCTTGTTGAACAAACAATAAGTTATCGCCTTGCTCAATGTAACCATTAGCAGCGATATTACTATCTCCAACTACGACTAAGCGACCATTCATTTCACTCACAGCAGCGATTGGTAATTCACCTTGAACTTCACCTTCATCAAGAGTAGAATCTAGGTCGATATCTCCAAACGATGATGCAGAAGTAGATGCTAATGCTATGGCTTCTTCACTTACTCTAAGAGAGCATCCTGAGAAGTAGATCAGTTCACTAATTCCTTGGGTAATTGGATGGTCAGCAAAATTTCCCACTCGTACAAAGTGTGGAATTACCTCTTCACCAAGCACAACCCCTGCCAACTCAACTTTCTGAGTCACATTTTTTTCATGGTCTGTAACTCTGTCTTTTTGAATCTCGATTCCACAAGGAGTTGTAAGTTCATTGAGGAAGTCAACATGACCGAATAAGTCGCCCCATTCTGCTAGTAAGAGGATTGATTTGCCATTTTTTAGGTGAGATTGTAATGAAGTCATTTCATCTTCTGAGAATTGATTTTTGGGGAATGGAATTATTATTACATCCCATGGAAGATTCTCTAAAGTATCCAATCGTGTGTTGATAAATTCTAACGTGTGATTATTTTTTTCAAGTAATTTGGCTAGTGCTGTTAACCCATCTGCCTCTGGATTTGCCATAGAAGAACCCATGTGGTATTCATCGAATCCGATGAGCGCCATTTGCATCCACCTTCAGAGTTCCTCGGCTACTGCTGTAATTTCTAGTGAGTAGACTGCTACTCGCCATGAGACGGTGACGTCTTCATCCTCGTCAGCAAATGGATGATTCACTGGAATTAGTTCTGTATTTACATTCATGACGACAGAAGTCAGCCATTCGCCAGTTCCATTGCCTCCGTCTGTCCACTGTGCTTCAATATCATTTTTGGATACGCCATCTGCGATGTAAGAGGAACCATCCCATTCAGGGGTGATTCCTATTGTGAAACTAACAGTATCACCGTTGCAAGAACCACTTCCCGATTCATCATCAGGAGTTCCTTCTACTCCTGAAAAATCAGTTGAGACATCAACATCATCATTGGTGCCAGGACCAGTATCATCATTGTCATTGCAACTGACGGTGATTTCAACGAATCCAATCATCATATCTCCTGAATCTAACTCAAAGAAGTAATCACCTTGTTCTCCATCACCAAGATTCATGGTTTCATCAGAGGTAATATTGTCTTGAATGAAATCAACTTGCCACTTACCTTTTGCGCCAGAAGAGGCTCCACCTAGGTCGTCAGAATTTGATGCCATAAAGGAAAAATATGCAGGGAATACAATAGCGAATACAACTGAAATCACCAAAATAGTGATTGCTCGCTGAGAACCAAATAATTTCTCAATACCTGTCATTACCGCCCCTCAACCGTATGTGGGTGGCCACTGTGTTATCAATGTGCCACCGTCGATGGTTCACTCTTCTTCATCAGAAAGAATCCATCCAGAAGGTGGCCAAGAAGGCAAGTTTTTGTCTGGCCAAGCGGACTTATTCACATCCACTCCTTGATTTTTGAAAGTCCTTTTTGAGCGACTCCAGACAGGCAGGAGAAAACCGATAGTTGAACGTTCTCCAAACGTCCACTTCCAAGGGCATTTTGGTAGGCGAGCAGCCCATTGAGAAAATAATGTGCGCCACTCTTTTTCAAGTTCATTGGGGATGAGCCATTCCACTATTGTTAGTGAACCAGCAGCACCTTGTACGTGGCTATACGCTTCCATCCCAACATCTTTCAGTGGACCATTTTCAATAACAATCCCAATTGTTCTTGCTGCTTGAGCTATTGGCACGATAACTGCCCATCGATCAATAAGTCTGCTACCACTAAGTCTGCGGGCTGACCAGTTCGCTTCAACCACAAGTTGGCGAAGCGCTCTGACGGCATCAGTAGGTGAGATGCAAGTCTCAACCTTGAGGTGCCGTGGTACAGCCATGATACTCGCTTCCACCCATTTGTGTTAATCAATTGCAATGATACCTCTTGCTAGGGCGGGATTTCATCGGATTAAATCAAATTTCAATCAAATGTAATTCATAGATTGGCATTCACACTGTTGAGCGTACCGCGTATGGCGGCAGGCGATTTTGTCTTTCGTTGTTCCAACTCAACCAAATAGAGAGCCAAGACCTTCGAAACTAGAGTCGTCCTCTTCCTCTTCAGCAGCAGCTTCCTCAGCGGGAGCAGCAGCATCTGCGGCAGGGGCACCACTAGGTGCAGCGGCAACGGGTGCAGCGATAGCAGCGCTCATCGCTTCTCCGATATCGACGTCACCAAGGCTAGCCACAAGCGCTTTCACGCGTGCGGTATCACCTGATACGCCAGCGGCCTTTAGGACCGCACCGACATTCTTTTCGTTGATCTCATTCTCTGCTGAGTGCAATAACATTGCAGCATATACATATTCCATTTTTTTCACTTCCTTTCAACCAAATAGGTCACCGAGGCCGTCAAAGGCGTCCTCTTCTTCCTCCTTAGGCTCCTCTTCAGCCGCTGCCTCTTCAGGTGCGGCTTCTGTAGGAGCTGCGGCGGCAACTGCTGTTGCGGCGCCGAGCATCCCCGACAATTCTTCGTCGAGAGCGGAGGAATCTAGTTGACCTGCAAGGGCCATTGCCCGTGAATTAGCACGGGAGATGAATAGAGGCATGGTTTCACTGTTGGTGATACCAGCCTCAATAGCCACGGAGAGCGACTCGCCCTTCGCTTTAGATAGTAGGGTGGGCATTGTTTCTGGGGTGAACCAGCGTACATTACAGGCAACATTAAACGAGGCGGAAACCGCCTGTGCGATTTTGTTGCGGAACCCATCAAGGTCAAGGTCAAGATCTTCAGGTGGCATTAGGATACCATCTTGCACGGCACCACAGAGAATAATTCCAATTTCAATAGGCTTGATTCCTAGTTTGTCTAACATCAGTCCTAGGTCACCAGGGATTACATCACCTTGGTCAACGACAGTAACAGTCTTCTGAATCATTACTTTGCCTTTGTCAATCTTTGCTGGGATACCAACTGCAGATAATTCTCCGACAATTGGTCCAGGGGCGAATTCAGTTTCTCCAGCCTCTACCACAATGTCTTGAGGTGCAATATCTCCTTCTTTAGCGGACCTTCCAGTTCGAGTCTTTTCTAACTCGTTGAATAACTGGAATGCGCTTAGGGTTGGGGTGTGGACAATGACTGGCTGTGCAGCGTTTTCCATCATTGTCTCTAATGTTTGTTCGTCAAGTCCGGCATTTTTCCAAGCAAGGCGGAACAGGGTTTTCTTTGCCATTGTGAGGCTCATCATGGTACGCAATTCTGCACGCATACCTAGCATTGCAGTTGCTGGTACACCAGATGTATCAACAATTCCGATTACTCCATCTTGCTGGAGGATTTCGGTAAGTTCCTCAACACGGTCTTTCTTCCAACTCACTACTTTTGGAATCATTAATTCTGCACCTCCACTTTGATTGCAGGACCCATGCTTGTCTTGATGTAGAGCGAACGGATATTTTCTGAACCGCGTTCTAACTTTGATGTTACACGCTTCCACATCTCGAATGCATTTTCAGAGATGTGTACTTCAGTTTGGCTTCTTGCTCCGACAATAGTGTGGAAAGTGATTTTATCTCGACTGCGAATGATAGCAGTGCTAGCAAGTCCCTCGGCAATCATGCCAGGGTCTACATTAGGTGGTACTGGGCGAGGCATCTTTCCACGAGGACCAAGGACGATTCCAAGGAATCTTCCGATTGTTGCCATATGTGGGACTTCAGAGAGGAAGAAGTCGTGCTTTCTGGCCAACTTTCTTGCCTTTTGGCGGTCACCACCTAAATCCTCAATTTTATTTGGGTCAATGACAATGATTCCTGCAGCTTTTGCTTTGATTGCCATTTCAGCCTCAGCAAACATTGCAATACTGATTTTCTTACCGCGCCCGTGTGGGAGGCGGACATTTTCTTCAATTCTGTTTGCAGGGTTTTTCAAATCAACATCTTTGATTGTAAATGCCATTTCGATGCTCTCAACGAACTTTCGCTCTGGTGCTTCTCCAAGCGCTTTTTTCACTGCTTCAGTAATTTGTTCTTCCATTTTTTCTCACCCCTGCGGTCAACGAGGTTTCCCTCTCCCGCAATCCGTGCTTCAATTGAATTTGTCGTCATGATCTCCTGCTTTCACCTGTTGAATGAAATCTTTTGGCACGATGCCTTCAATGTGACAGCGCATAGAGACACATGTTCCCATGACCTCTAATGAGCGTTGTTTGACACCTTTTCCAGTCAAATCATCCGCCTTCTCTTTTGAGATTGTGATGATTTGATCGAGTGTGATATTGTGAACTGATGGGTCTGAACCAACATCGGTTTCTCCTTCCCAAGAGCCATTGAACTTGATGCCCTTGCCAATAACCGCAGTGCGTATGCGTCGTGCAGTCCAGTTATCTGACATTGATTCACCTCATTGTTTGGGTTTTGGCCGACCTGCTTCCCCTATTTAACCGCAGCGAGAACCCCCTTGGGAACTCAGACTACACGCTCCGTTACATGCACATTGTCGGCACGCATTGTGATAGGGATTGGAACAGCCGCTTCGAATAACTCTACAGTCACTTCTTCTTTACCTTCTTCGACTCCAGTCACACGAGCGCGATTTCCTTTGAAGTGACCTACTCTAATTTCAACAACACTGCCAACTTCGATTCCAGCAGTTGCAGATTTTGGCTCAAGATAATTGGAAACAACAGATAATGGTGCTTCACCGGGAAGCACTTTGGAACAACCGCGCATAGGTGTAGTCACACCGCCAGCACGTCCAATCAATTTCTCGACATGGTGCTTTGCACTTGCTTCAACGAAGATATACCCGCGCATGAGGCGAGGATGAATAACTGCAAAAACTTCATCTTGAACATCTTTGAGAGAACCAGTTCCAGAAATGCGCGCATGTATTTCATTAGCGATTTTCTGTTCTTGGCCAATTGTTGTTTTGAGCATATAGAGGAAACTTGACACATCCCCATACATATCACCAAGTTGGGAAACGGTTGGTCGGGTTTGAATAGCGGAGATGCCATCTTCTGATTCATCTACTTCATCTGGACTCAAAACATTGAGATAACCAGGGTCAACCCACATTCCTTCATCATAAAGGGTCCGTGGTTCAATTTCTGAGGAATCACTAACGAACAGAATTGGAGTCACCTCGTTTAGGCGGTTACCAAACTCTATTCCACGTGCTGCTCCCATTCGAACAAGAGTTAGAGAGGATGATTGAATACCAGTTGAGTCTTCAATTCTCATGAATACATGGTCAAGGTCATTATGGTCTCCAACTCCGTAAATCCCATCCCAGCAATTTGCAAAATCAGTGACTTCTTCACCACGCTTCAGCAAAAGCAACTTATCTTCATGGCGAATAAAAACTATGAATCCATCTGACATATCAAAACCTCCATTTCTAAATAGTAATCAACCAATTAACCATTGGAAGAATTTAGGTAATTCAGTATCCATTAACCACAACATAACAAAGCCGATGAATCCAAGCACAAACATGCCAATTCCACAGACCCAGATAGTCTGTCTGAATTCCATCTTAGTAGGTTTGCGAGCCATGCGAACAATTCGAGCCCATGAACCACGGCCAAAACTACGGACCCATGTTTCAAATTGGTCTTGACGGGCTTGAACTCGGTCCTCAAAGGACTTACTTGTAGAGTCTTCACTAGCCATAACTGAACCCCTTTAGGGTTCATGCCGACATGGGGGTCCTCTTTAAAATCAACGGGTAGATTCAATTGATGAATTCAAGACTACGATTACGCATCGTACGCATCTGTTGATGTGCGGTAGCGCCGAAAATTTGCTGGCTTTTGACTCCGGTTAAGACTAACAAAACACGCAACTCGTTACCCATATTTTTGTCAACCGTTGCGCCCCAAATAATTCTAGCATATGGATTGATTCTTTCTTTTAATTCTTGGGCACAGCGTTCTGCTTCTCCTAGGGTTAGTGATGGGCCGCCGACTACATTGACCAGCGCACCACGGGCATCGGAGATGTCAATATCAAGTAGTGGTGAAGATAGGGCTTCTGCAGTTGCATCAATAGCACGATCATTGCCAGTTGCTTCTCCCAGTCCAATCATTGCCATTCCACCACCGTTGAGCATTACACTTCTCAAATCCTCAAAGTCGAGGTTAACAAGGCCTTCTTTGGTAATCATTTCTGTGACGCCAGCAATTGAGCGCATAAGTAATTCATCAGCAACTCGGAACGCTGCTTCAATGGGTAAATCTTTGACACCTTCAACTTCTAACAACTTTTCATTAGGAAGCACCACTACTGTATCACATACTTCTCGCAATCTCTCTAATCCCCATTCAGCATTTTGTCGGCGCAGTGTGCCTTCTGAAACGAATGGGTATGTGACTACTGCAATTGTCAGGGCTCCAGCAGCTTTTGCTAGGCGTGCAACTACGTGAGCAGACCCTGTTCCCGTTCCACCACCAAGTCCTGCGGTAACAAAAGCGAGGTCACAATCATCGACAATATTGACAAGTGTGCGTTCTGATTCATAAGCAGCCTTCTCACCTTTTTCAGGATCCCCACCAGCACCTCGGCCGCGAGCAGTTCTGCCAATCAGAATTTTTTTGTTAAGTTTAGAGCGTAATAGGTGTTGAGCATCTGTGTTGACAGCAAACCCTGAGATGTGTTCGCCGGCCAATAATCCTTCATCTTCTAAGCGTTGAACAGTGTTACAACCACATCCCCCGCATCCAAAAACCCTGATTCTTGGTGCCAAACTTGCTAATAATTCTACTAGTTCTTCATCACCTTGATTAGTTTCAACCTTACTTTCTTCGATGCTTTCTGTTAAGGGTTCTTCACCCTCTTGTAGTTCTAACACGCGGTCAATTAAATGGCGCATGAACCGAGCCTCACTAAAGTCGCCTTAACCTTGACGCTCGTCAGGGGTGTGCTCAAGTGGGTTCGCGCACCTCTACGGAATTGCCGAAAATGAAGAAAGTCCTCCCTAGAGGGAGGTCAATTAGCCCGAAGTTCAAAGTGTAGGCGCTTATCTCCCCGTTTGATGAAGTCTAAGTCGTTGCTACTTGTAATAATCTTAATCGTCTCCTCACAGTATGTATTTTTCACTTCTGAAATCACGACAAATTCAGCATTAGATGAGAAACAGCCCATGGCGCAATCAGTGGCTAGCCAATGGCAGATGAATGATGCCCCACCTATTCAATCAGGTTGGTCTGCTAACACCTGGCAGCCAGATCCAAAGGGCCCGCTTTGGGACTTAGACTTCAGTCCAGATGCTACTAAGATAGCAGGAGTTGAAATATCAGATAACAGACTCTTTGTTTGGAATGTTTCAGATGGCCGTGTTTTACTATGGATTCATCATTCTGCTGCGATAGTTGATGTTGTTTGGCTTTCAGATGAATGGGTGCTAGTGGCAGACGCAGGAATCAATTGGTATTCTTACCATGTTGTTGACAACGGTTCATCCACCCCTCATACCTCAACAGAGATGCGCTCTGGTCAATGGAGCGATGGTCTAACTGGAACATATAGCGGATATTTGTGGGGTCTCGATGCCTCTTTGAGTCATTCAAAGGTGGCATTTTGTGGTAACATCAACCAGATGAATATGGGTGGGGAAATTGTAATTGCTGATTTATCTCATTTCATTGATGGTTCACCAGCCAACGCACAACACTTCTTCCCACAATATTGGTCGGTAGATTGTGAAATTTCACCTAACGGGGCAACGGTTGCTGCAATAGGGCGGAATTTGACCACATATTCTGATGGGAATGTCACCTACCGAGATGTTGTGTATGGAGTTGAAGTTGCAACGGGAGCGCTTCAATGGGAACGTTTTGTTGGTGGTGATAATTCCAGTGCATGGGCAATAACTTGGGAGCCTGGAGGAGGCAGTTACACGATTGCTTACAATCACCCCCTTCCGAGCCAACCAAATGTTTGGGAAGGTGTCGCTACAGCCTATGCTGAGGTAGATGGTTCAGTATTTTGGTATTCACCAATCCCACAGAATGTCAGCAGTCTTAGATGGCTTCCCGATGGTTCCTACCTTGGCGTTGGATTATACGACCCAGGGAGAATATCATTTATTGATACTGCAGGCCATATTCAAACAGATTTTGGATGGCATGCTGTAAAATCAGGTTCAACCTCGATTCCAGAGGATATCACCGCGGTAACTACAGCCTCAATTTCAGCACCTACCACGGCAAACCAATTGATGGCATCAGCAGGCAGGGACGGTGCAATCGAAATTTGGGTAGTTGATGTCACTAATTTTGAAATCCTACCGTATCGGAGATTAGGTCCTGCACATGTAAGGGAAATTATAGTTCACCCCATGCTTGATTTGGTTGCTATCGCTGATTCATCAGGTGTTGTAACCGTGCGTTCATCAAATGGTTCTATTGAGCGCCAATGTTTCCATCCAGAGTATGGTCAGGTTGTTTATGAAATCCCATTTGCTAAATCAGTAGATTGGATTAATGATGAAGCAATAGTAGCTTTCAGTGATGGGGTAATTATTGCTTGTAATGAATTTAGTAAACGGTCTTGGAGTTTTGACTTAAGAGATCACAAAACCGTAGGTGCTTTTGGTAGAATTTCCATGCATCAAACTACTAATTATGCAGCAATTTCTTGGTCATCTAATACCCTCAACACCTCATTAGATGGGCATGTTGCTATAATTGAGCCAATGTCTGGACAATTCTTCAATGAATGGCAATATCCCGAATCTCATTGGACAATGTCCTTCAATGATTTTGGCACAATTCTGGCCTCAGTTGGCCAAACTGGTGGGGTAAGATTGTGGAATACAAGTGACCCCAATCCACAAAATTGGATGGATGATGGTTCACCATACTCTCACAATGGGTATGTTGGGGTCACTGAATGGATGCCAGGTGCTGACTTGTTAGTAACTGCAGGTTGGGATAAACAACTAATCATGTGGGACATTCAAAGCCAATCTCAAATGCAGCAGATTACACTACTTAACGAAGCCTTTGCCTTAGCAGCATTACTCAATGAAGGCATAATTGTGGTCGGTACGGGTAACGCTGGCAATTCACTTTCTGGACAGTTAGAATTCTATGATATCCAAAATAGTTCGTTAGTCAATTCTTACCAAATGACTCACATTCCTCGTGGTTTAGATGTATTTCCAAGCGACCAGTCTTTGGTGGTGGTAAACCATACTGGTACAATGCTAGTTCTAAAACAGGATGCTGATGGTGATGGTTGGTTAGATGTGGATGATGCCTTTCCAAATGACCCTACTCAACATCAGGATAGTGATGGTGATGGTTGGGGGGATGACCAAACTCAGTCCAATGGCGATGATTGTTTGAATACTCAGGGGAGTAGTTACCAAGACAGAAATGGGTGCCTGGATAGTGACGGAGACGGCTATAGTGATGCCGATGCTACTTGGCTTGCCCACCCTCTAGGTGCCGCTGATGCCTTCCCTAACATGCCTTCACAATGGCGTGATACTGACGCAGATGGTCATGGTGATGAGTATTCCTTTACCGTTGGTAATGATGGTCTAAGAGTTGGCGAATCTGGTGATGCTTTCATCAATGATGTAGCCCAGTATCGTGATTTAGATGGAGATGGTTGTGGTGATAATTACACACATGGTGATGACAATGGAATGCGGATAAATGAAGCAGGGGATGCGTTCATCTCAGACCCCACACAATGCAATGATTTTGATGGTGATGGTTATGGTGATAATTACACCTTTACCCTAGATAATGGTGATTTACGAGTTGAGGCAGGAGATGCTTTCCCACTTGATTACATGGCGTGGTCTGATTTAGATGGGGATGGTTGTCCGACAAGTTCTGCAACTGGCCTTGCCATTGACCTCTATCCTACAGATAGTGAAAATTGTGACCAAGAATTACCATTTTGGTTACCGGTAAATTTAGTTGTATCAATCTCAAATGATGCATCATTATGGTATCTAGATATTTCTTGGGATTCTGCTGCCGATAACACTGATATTATTCGGTTAGAATTTGCCTTGAATAATGAGACATCCAGTTCAATCGATTCAGATTTTTCAGCGATCCAAGTTTGGACTTCAACTGGTGCTGTTAATGAGAATTTGAGTATTAACTCAGTGACTGGAAATAATTTCCTTCATCTTAGACTAACAGGGGTCCCTGATGATGGTGATTCAATTAGTCGCAATTGGACATCGATTTGGGTTGTTCATTCTGGTGGCGAAAATACAACCGAAAATGATTCTGATAATAGTACCAATAACAATCTTGACTCAGATGGTGATGGTGTAATTGATTCATCAGACAACTGTCCTAATGAGTATGGGACAATTGCAAATCAAGGTTGTCCCGAGATAAATGACACATCTAATCAGACTGGAACTAATGGAAGTAATCCAGAAGATGAACCAGTGAATTCCTCAGCAATCTGGTATATATTAATTGCAGTAATGCTTGCAGGAATTGCAATACTCGCAGTCATGGCGATAAGGTATAATCGCAAGACAGATAATATTGAAGAAGGGGTCTATTCAATGGCCCAACCTAGTTCGTTTGCTCCACCTTCAACCCCGCCATCCCCTAATATGCATCTTCCGTGCAAGGAGTGCGGAGGCTTCGTCCAAGAGGTAATGCATCAAGGAAACTTGTGGACATGGTGCCCATCTTGCCGTGAGTGGCAAGATTTCCTAGGGAAGCGATAACCAATCCCAAAAGAATTAGATTTAGCGACTTGATTGTGAATATTCATGATAGTCTACAGTAGGTTGTAGTGAGTCAATTGCTGTTTGTAGTCGAGCATTTGCAGCTTGTTCTCCAGATTCAATTGAAGCGATTTGCTTGCGTAATGATTGAAGTCTGGTTGTTAACGCAGTCGCAACATCTTGCTTCAGACCTAGTGAAGGCTGAATCCAACGTTCTAATGAGGTGTTAACTCTTTCAACAGAAGTTGTTAACCCGTTTTTCGAAATGAGAATAAATTCATCTTTCTCTCGGTTAACTGGCCCACATTCACCAAGTGCTTTTTCCAATTGTTTTACTACTTTTGTTGCTTTCTTGAGTGAACCTTTGCATTGTTCAAATGCTTCTACAGAAAGCAGATATGCTTCAATATGGCCGGCTTTTGTCGCTACAGAAAATCCATTCAAAGCCTTCTTCAAATTTCCAAGATGTAAATTGATTCTCCCCATTTGCATTGAGTCTTCAATTTTGAGTACAGTCTCAACATCATTTTCTCTAACGCCCTCCTTAGCACGCATGTGCCTTAGTTTAGTTGACTCTTTAGACAATATTTTGGCTGCTTTCATACTCAATTTCCACTTTTGCCGAATTTCTAGAATATTGGAATGATCTCGTAATGCAAGTACTAACAATTCTTGCCTCTGAATTGTTCTCTTCTTTTCTGATAGCAATAAGGAGGTTAATTCTTCGGCCATTACTTCTGAAATTTCAAGACGCCCGTCAGCGACATAACTGCGTAATTGGTTTAGAACTTTGACGGGGTCATCCATGCCGAACAAAAGGTTCACCTTACCATGCGAGTTGAGTCATCACGCATTATCACTCCTATTGTTCGTGCTAAAAGTCAATGCTAATGAAAATTAAGAAAAGTCAATTTTTTCGTTTTACAACTCGTCTCTTCGCTTTTCTCTTAGGTGATGGTCTACGTTTCTTCGGCTTCCTTTTCTTGGGGGCATCGTCTTCATCTTCGTCACCCCATTCATCATCATCATCATCACCGAAGTCATCATCATCGAAGTCATCATCATCCTCAACAACGGTCTTTTTCCGGCGCTTCTTTTGCTCACCTTTGATGGCTGTATCGAATGGGTCGCCTTCATCTTCCAATTGTTTGGTTTTTGGCGCTGCCTCCAGTTCAGCTAGGCCAGCATCTGCTGTATCACCTGAACCACCATCATCGCCGCCACTCATGAATTCCATCATCCAATCATCTTCTTCATCAAACTCATCGCCACCTTTCTTCTTCTTGGATGGGTCTTGAGCGGCAAGTATCCCCATCATGATGGCGAAGAATAGTAATAACAAATTGAAGGCTCCAACTGCAATGATAATGATGTAAGGGGGGCTAGTTAGAGATAGAGGTGCTTCCGGTTCTTGTTCTCCCTCATTGAATGGACTATTACCACTTTGACAAAGGGTGATCCCACTGATATTTTCATAACAGTGGTCCACATAAAATGTGGTTGTAAATAATTTTTCATTCCCCGCGGAATCTTTTGCCATGATTTTCAATCTGTGATTTCCGGGGTCCTCAAATGTTGAAGCAGGTTCAGTCATACTGAAAACCAAAGTGTTTGAAGGTGTACCAGGCGGAGTAATTTCAGTAACATTCTCCCATTCAAATTCCTCATCAAAGAATTCGCCGACGTTAGTGAATTGGTATTTCACTTCAACAAGTTCAACATCGTCGGTGACGACACCATGAATTCTGATTTCAGTCCCATACAGGTACTTGCTTTCAGATGATGGTGAGAATAATTCAATGGTTGGTGCTTTGGAATCAACGGACCAATTAGTTAGCGAGAAAGTCTGTGAGTTTCCAACGATGTCAACTAATGTGGTAGTGATTGTGACGTTACTTGTTTCCATCCCACTTGGAATAGGGAAATCCCAAATGAAGTGAGTATCAGATGCTAGGAATGGTGTGGCGCGGGTGACTTCACCTTCAGGAGTAAAGGTGGTTCCAATTGCTGAACCTTCAATATAATTCTCAGTCTGTACCTGTATTATGGGGAATTCATCTAATGGTTCTCCACTATGGATGTGTAATCGGTAATCACCGCTTTTTAGTGGGCCACTAGGCGCCCCCTCTTCTCCTCCGATCCCAAGTAAGATTTCAACTTCAGGAGGAGTTGTGTCCTCGTGTACTAACCATGTGTTTGAACGATTACTGACTGAATCTCTAGAATTCCCCCACGAATCTGCTACGATAAGAGCGTACCAAGCATGCCTATCCAAGTTTTCTTCTAGAGATAATTCTCTGAGAATTGTAGTTTCAGAAGGTAGTGGTAAATAATTGTCAATCATCAATTCCCAGCCTTCATCATCAGACAAGTTCCCCGTTTCGTTATTTTCAAAGGGAGTGCCGAGATGTCGCCAAATAGAGTAGGTTTCATCCACTTCAGCTAGGGAATTAATCCATGATAATAAAACGCTATTCTGGCTACCCTGGAGCATTGGTTGCGCTAGTTGTACTGGTGCAGGGGGGAGAGTGTCTTCGCGAACAGACAATGGTATGCAATTTTGAAAGAACCCTGTATCTTCATATGTTGCATTGAGATGATTATATCGAGTAACCGATGTTATACAATAGTACGAAAGCCTATCCTTGTCAATTGGGACAGGGATTAATGCGTATTGAACCCCGTCAGGGACCGTTGCTGCAAGGGTTGCTTCAAGAGTGAGATTACTTGCTGCTGAGAGTTTAGTCCAAGAGTGCCAGATGTGATAAGATTCACCTTCTGCACCTACTTGGTCAGTCCAAGTGACGTTGGTCCATCCACCGCCGATATATGTGGCTTGGACATTAGTTGGTTCTGCTACCCATGGATCAAAAGCATTCTCCATGATAGGCCCGGCTACAGAGGAAGGTAGGATTGTGCTATTGTGATTACCACGTGCATCAGCAGAGGTTACTGCATAGTATGCGTATCCTAGAGTGCCACGCTCAACTTCATAGCGATACATCGCAACTCCTGAAGGTACCGCAGCAATATGCTCAATGTTTGGGTCTTGGGTATCATTGAAAGGTGCACCTGAACGCCATACGTGATAAGTGCCGTCTAATTCCTCTAGGAGGTCAGCCCAAGTGATTGTGGTGTTTCCTGTACCACCAAGTGATTCTGCTATGAATGATGCCGTCACACCTTGGACATCAATAGGTGCGACATTGTCTTCAGCAACGGGGAATTCAGCATTCATGGTATTGACACCACCAATGAAACGGAAGTCTTCGTACCCAAGATATGAGTAAGTAACAGAATAATATGCTTCAACATCAGTGCCTAGTGGAACATCGTAGCTTGTGCTTGAAATGCCAGCAGGTTCGCTTGCAACCAGTGTCTTTTGCATTCCAAACCAATTTGCTCTACTTGCTGGATTAAGATGGCGGTAAATGTTTGAGATATACGCATTCGGGCCATTCTCAAGCAAGGTTCCCGGCTGGAGTTGATTGAGATTAATCCAATCTATTTTGGTTCTACTAGTATCAGGGAAAAATGTGGCATTTACCGCGAATGGTGCAATAATATCATGTGTATTTTCGGGGATAGGCTCAGGGATTTGCGCACTTCCGAACTCCATGAACGCTTTTAGTGAACCATCATCTAGTTGAGTTGCAATACCGTAAAAGAATGTGCCATTGACTCCAGGTGGTAATGGGTGGCTGACAGAATGTTGTTGACTAGGGCAACTAATGACATTGCCTGTGCAGGCTGAAACGTTAGCGATATAGGGAATCGTATTGTTCTGAATCTGGCTAGTATTCATCTGAGTAGCACTACGATAAATGAGGTATCTACTTGTTTGAAGCATTTGAGCGATGGTCAAATTTTGAGTCCCAACATTTTCCCACATTATCGTTGTAGATTCCATAAAAGGATCGAATATGGCTTCAATATTCTGTGCTTGTAAATCATTTGGGGCTGCCTGATCTGCTGCAACAGTAGGCACGAAAGGTACTGCCGTGACTAATAGCAAAAGTGTGGTTATTAGAATTGATTTACTCATCTGAATACAGCGCACGCTCAATCCCTCCGTAAGGGGGTGTGGTAACGAGGCGGTTATGAGGCTGACGCACTATGAGGGCATTTAGGGTCAAATCTTGACCATTTCAATTCTCATCATCGTTGTCATCGCCCCCTTGGGGGGCGGATATCATCGCTACGAGTTCCTTACGGGCAGTGATAAAACGGGTGAAAAAGGAGTATATCCCGCCTAAAAGCGAAATTAAAAGTACAATTGATAAAGCATTAATTTCAACATCAAATAGAGGTATTTGACCATAATCTTCAACTCCGGTACTGGCCTGCCAAATAGCCGCAATACAACCAAAAAAGGTAATTGCCATCCTGTCGGCTCTTCCGAACCCTCCATAGTTTCTACCTAGGCCAACGGATTGAGATTGTGTCCCCATGTAAGAACCCATCAAAGTAGCTAACCCTGCCATGTAGCCAAGATGTGGTGATGTAAGCCATGCAGTATTTACTCCAATAGCCACGATGATACCAAAATCAACGATTCTGTCAATGGTATGGTCTAAGAAATCTCCATACGATGAGGCTTTATTGTGAACTCGCGCAATTTGCCCATCTAAAGCGTCACAAAATGCTGCAAATGCAAATAGTAGTGTGGCCATAATTAGTTTTCTTGCCCCTTCTGCATCAGCGGTTGCGGTGGCAAAACACCATGCAGAAATTCCAGCAATAAACAAACTAAACCAGGAGATGTAGTTTGGATTAACAAAGCCTAATTTGTTTACTAGTGGTGCAACAAATTTCGTAAATTCTTCTCGCAAATTATTGAGTGCCATGTTCATTCACCATGCAGGACTGTAATCCAGTCGATTCGTTGCTCTGGGCTTTCGGGCTTGAACCCATCTCTTGTCCAAGCCTCAATCTGGGTGAAAAGTGAATCAACACTAGTTTCCGTAGAATCTAATTCCAATACAGGGGTATTTCCCCATTCATGCTCATCATTCCATGCTGCTCCGAGGAGTTCCCACTCAGCATTTTCATCAATTTTTGATTTAGACCAACCCCTATCTTGCATTCGGGTTTGAAGCACCTCGGGATTACAGCGGATAATGACGACAGCATCAACCGGAAGTAGATGCGATAGATGCCCATCAATCAACGTATCATCCTTAGGGGGTTGTGCCCATTGTTCTGAAAGAGTAGATACCAATTGTTCAACATCAATTGGTTGGGCGCCATCATTACTGTCAATTTTGCCAAGAAACCCATTTTTTTCGGCTAATTCCTTATCACTAATTATCGATAGTGGCCAATCTCCGTTAGAATTAGCAAGCCCAAATTCAGCTACACTGGTTTTGCCGCTACCCGGTGTGCCGGTGATGGCAATTCGGTGCGCGCAAGTCCCACTCATCATGTAGGGGTTAGTTGTAATGGTCATCAAGGTGATGGCTTAGGAGTGGTAATCGATTTAGAATGAAACAAGATTGTACTAAGGCAAGAAGTTTGTATTCCCTTCAAAAGTAAATTTGTAATTAGGAACATAAGCGAGTTTGAGCGACCGGTTTATACACAGAGACCACACTACTTCAGTTCATGGAGGGAATTAGATGATACGATCAACTGAAGCGACGGCCATTGTGCTGATAGTTGCAGAACCTGGGAGAGAGACAGAAGTTTACAACGAATTGCGATTAATACCAGAGGTGGTTGAGCAAATGTTATTGTTCGGTGAATATGACCTTTATGTGAAAATAGTTTGTGAGGATTATGCATTACTTGGGAGCGTAGTAATCAATAGAATTAGGGCTATTGAAGGAGTCGACTCTACAAAAACTCTCACTGCCGCACCGATGCTTTGAGTAGCGTATGTTGCGTAGGTTTCACCTACTATGCCCATCTCTCAATGTAATATGGCAGAGGCGATTGATGGTGATGCAGTTGCAACTGAATTGGGGTGGGAAGGAGTCATTGAATTGCTTGACCCTCGTCAATCAAAACTATCATTGATGCTGATTTTCGTTCCTATTGCGATTTATTTTGGTAATTTTTCTCCCAATGCACCAATGGCGTTTGCAACTTCAATGGCTGCCATCATGCCACTTGCATATTTGATGGGCGAGGCGACGGAACAAATTGCACTGAAAACCAATGAGTCAATTGGTGGCTTACTAAATGCGACCTTTGGCAACGCTGCCGAGATGATAATCGCAATTTTTGCAGTGATGGCAGCTGCAACTGCCCTCAAAGCAGGTGACGCAGAAACTGCTGCAACAATGATTAGTGTTGTTCAAGCATCACTTATTGGGTCAATTCTTGGTAATCTATTGTTAGTTCTTGGGATCGCATTTGTTTGGGGTGGAATTCATCACAAAGTGCAGGAATTTTCAGGTACCCAAGTTGGGGCGAACGGTTCCCTTCTCTTCTTGGCTGTGATTGCTTTAATTTTGCCCACTGCATATGAATTCACTGGAAATGGACATGAGCAGGCGATAATCACTCTCTCTAGAATTACAGCAGTGATTTTACTGACAATGTACGGGTTGTTTTTGTTGTTCCAATTTCGTACTCACACGGAATTGTTTGCCACCGACGGAGACCATGATGAAGAACCTGTGATGGCCAAGCGCCAAGCCATGACTCTACTTATCGGGGCTACTATTATGGTGGCTTGGATGGCTGAAATAATGGTTCACTCAATTCAATCTGCGGCTGATGAATGGGGACTTCCAACTCTTTTTATTGGTGTGATATTATTACCCCTGTTTGGAAATGCAGCAGAGCATTTCACAGCAGTATCTGTTGCTGGTAAAAATAAGATGGATTTAGCATTTTCAATAGCGGTTGGCTCTAGCACTCAGATAGCAGTTTTCGTGGCTCCAGCAATAGTCATGTTAGCATGGTTAATCAATGTGCCATTGACTTTCCAGTTTGGCTTATTTGAGACATTGGCTACGTTTCTAGCGGTGTTGATAACCAACGCTATTGCTTCTGATGGCAAATCAAATTGGCTTGAGGGTTCAATGTTGTTAGCAACATACGCGATTCTTGCAGTAGCATTTTTCCTTTACTGATTGTAAACATCAATGTTGTTGAAACATAGTATCAAATTTTGCTCAAGAGTCTCGCTTTTCTTTAATCGCTCTACTTTCACTATGGCTTGAAATCCAGTATCCCCACAATAGGAATCCAACAGTCATTGACACTATGTGGGCAGTTGATGTTAGTGTACCGATTCCGTTGATAAAATGGTTCCACATCTCAAAAACAATTGCGATAGTTGGAACTAGCCATGCTTTACGGGCTTGATGAGAGGAGGCTCCGATGATTCCGAACATGCCAGCGGAGCCACCATTCCAATTACGCGCAAATCCACTACGGATAAATTCACTATCAGGGTAGATTAATTCTCCGATATGCATTCCAATTGACACTCCAATTGCTGTTAATGAAAGACAAATCATGAATAAAACGTAGGTTCGAATCGCACCCTCTCTGGCTTCAAACGATTGTACAAAAACTAGGAAACTCATTGTAACGAATATGATGTGGGGGGTATCATGATGAAAAAATGGAATTACCAACAGTGATGTGAAAAAGCGAACCGGTGCATCAACTAAGTCACTTGGCCAAATTCCAGCAATGCAAGAATACCCACCACCGGTGATGTGGCAATTATTGGGTGGCCCTGTCATATCAGATAACCAAAATATCCAGATGAGGATTAGGTATGAAAAGGTAAATTTCCGTGAAAGGAACAACTCAAGAGGTCTTAGGGGTAAACCATTTGAATCACACCATGGCCATGACCAAGGAAAGAATGGAATTTTCCCTCCACTCATGATATTCACCCTTGGGGTGGGTTAATTCCATCATAGTATTCTGCAACTGCTGCTTCAAGTTGTAGGCTAATGTTCTGTTCGTCAATGGTTAGAGTTTCACCCTCTTGGCGGATGATTTTTCCAGCAACAATGACATCAAGGCATTGTGAATTTGAATAGAGCAGGTTGGCAAGCAAGCGGCGATTGTTAATTCCGCGTGGCCGCATTCGAATATCATCTAGATCCCATGTAACCCAATCAGTGGAATCTTTTGTCGCTAATTGCCATGCTTCCCGCGGAGGAAGCAGGGTGGAATCCCAGTGGTCATGGCGTTGAATGAGTGAAGCGGCTTTAGCTTCAGCCCGCATGTCAAGAGAATTGTTGGATGCCGCTCCATCAGTACCAAGTCTGACATCAACTCCAGCCTCTATCATCGCTGGATAAGATAGAGTTCCGCCAGTTGCTAATTTTTGGTTAGACACTGGACAATGTACCGCATGAGCCCCGTGCGAAGCAAGAATTCTCATCTCTCGTTTAGTGACCCAACCACAGTGGGCACAAACAGTTCCATCAGTAAAATAGTCAAGCGAGTCGAGGTATTCTATTGGATACATCCCATGTTCTTCATGGCATTTGGCAACCTCTGCTCTTGTCTCTGATGTGTGAATATGCAGTCTTGCCCCATACTTTCGCGACATGTCACTAGCACGCCGTAATATTTCTTCTGAGCAGGTGTAAACTGCGTGGGTTGCGATTCCATATTCAACTCTGTCACTCGCTAGTGAGCCCCCTCGGATAAGATTCTCAAGTTCACTGAGAACTCGAGCATCCTCAGTTTCAGCGTTGTTTTCAGGTGGTGGCCAAGCAGTTGTTGGCCCACAAACAATGCCGCGAATTCCAGCCTCAGCCAATACTGGCGCAATTGATGCAGGATAGTGATACATATCACAAGCGAATGTAGTACCTGAGGCAATCAACTCGGCTACACCAGCCATTGTACCAGTCTTGACAAACTCAGGAGTAACTCGGGTTTCAGTTGGGAAGATGTTCTTTTCCAGCCAGTCTTCAAGAGTTAGCCCTTCCCCCATTCCTCGGTTGAGCACCATTGGTAGGTGAGTGTGCCAATTCTGAAAAGAACGGGTAATTACCCTAGATGTCCCATCAATCGTGGTTTGTACATCCTCGTCGCCTTTTGATGGGCTCCAAGAACCATCAGGATGGAGTATGAAATCACCAGAATGGAGATTACAATCGTCATCAATCAAATGCGTCGCTGTGTATCGGGTTAGGTTTGCTGAATTATCGCCTGAAGCATCACTCATCGACTCCACCCAATATGTGCCGTGATGTCATTTGGCATCATGGTTGTTATGGCGGGGTTGAAGTGAGCCGGCGTTTCCGTCTCTTTGGACATGGCTGATGACCCGTACCGAAGCTTGGGCGTTTCGCCCGATGCGACAGATGCAGAAATCAAGCGAGCGTATCGAAAGTTAGCCCGTCAGCATCATCCGGATAGAAATCCTGGAGATGCTGCAGCAGAAGGCCGATTCAAAGAAATCCAAGGTGCTTATGACAAGGTAGATACTTCCGAAAAGCGCAAAAAATTCGATGAGCAAAAGCGCATGGCGAATATGTTTGGCGGCGGACGTAGCGGAGATTTTGGTAATGCTGAATTCAATTCCGGCGGTGCTGGTGGCATTGAGGATATTCTAGCATCATTCATGGGTGGACGGGGTAGTAACCCATTTGGTGGAGGTAGTAGTGGTACGATCTTTGACCAAGGAAGACAACCACGTAGTGGCCAACAAAGACCACAACAACCACAAAAAGGGTCTAACATTGAAGCCCCTCTAGATTTGACACTTGAAGAAGCCCAGAGTGGTGTCCAAAAACCATTCACGATAGGTCGGCGAAAACAATGTGGTAGTTGCAAGGGAAGAGGTTGTAGTAAGTGCGGAACTCAAGGAGTAATTCGCAAGACGAGCCAAATCACTGTGAAAGTCCCAGCCGCTGCCGAACATGCTTCAGTAATGCGTCTAAAAGGAATGGGTCATCAAGCACCAAATGGTTTGGCAGGAGACCTATTATTGACTGTCAGAATTGATGCTGATGAAGGTAGACATTGGGAAGGTGGCCGCCTGATTCAGACTGTTGAGATTTCTTACAGCACTATGATGCTAGGTGGGAAAGTACGAATTCACACCCCTGCTGGAAAAATCGTTGAAGTTGATGTCCCACCAAATTCACGCTCAGGAGACCGACGCAGACTACGAGGGCAAGGCTACAACGGTGGTCCTTTAGATGTTGAACTAGAATTGCAGGAATCAGGTGATTTGACAGTAGAGCAGCAAGCCGCTTTGAATGCGTTGCGTGATAGTGGGCTTTGATTCCTTAACCTTTAGGCCAGAATGGGATTAGGTTTGAAGCCAGGCTTCCTAGATTTCGAGTCTGAATCCAAACAGTACCTTCACCTGAAAAGTCCATGACTAAACCTTCACCGCCAAATGCTAGTGACTTGAGTCCACCAACCTTTCCAACATTGTATTGGACTCCTTGAGTGAAAGCAACTACGTGGCCAGTGTCAACAGTGATGTTTTGTCCCTGCTTAATTTCCATCGCTTTGACAGCTCCATACGAATTGTAGTACACACGCCCCGCTCCTGCTTGAGTTGTAGCATGAATGAAGAACATGCTTTCACCACTAAAAAGCCCCTTCATTCCTTGGAATTTTGTGTCAGTTTCAACATTTGTTGTGCACGCAAGGAATGAACCACCTTGAATGAATAAAGGTTCATTTGGTTGGACATCAAACCACGCAATGTCTCCTGGAAGCCCAGGTGCAAGGCTAACCCAACCACCACTTGGGTCTGCTGTGAATGTGTTTAGGAAGAATGATTCTCCACCGACAGCTGCTTTTGCGATACTCTTGAAGAAACCTCCTACGCCCCCGCCACCACTACTTCCGGTTACCATCTGTACTCCTGCTTGGGCTACCATGGCACCAGGTTCTGCTTTTATTGCCTCACCCGGTTCAAGACTGATAGTCAGCATTGAAAAGCTCGGGTTGAATTCTAATTGTTCTTGCATATTGTGCCCATCAAGGGCCTGTCTATCAAGTTTCAGTAGAATGGAGGAGTCCTGTTTCAATTGATTTTACCATCAATCAGCATGAATATCGTTCACATCAAGCCAAATAACTTCACAAACGAGACCTAGTTTTTCTGCGACACTCGGTACAGTTCTACCTTCATCACTGTGAACCAATTCTTTGACGTAAGTTCCACTTTCGCAACGAACAGTCATCTCTGCTTCATCACCTTCAACTGATATTTCTGAAATACTCGTAACCTGTCTTTTTCGTACTTTGTCAGCTCTTCTGTGAGATACTCTTTGGGGTGTTCTCTGTTCTAGTGTGACTCCTTCAAGTGAGGTAATCATTTCTTTCACAAATTCAGGTGTTAACTCAGCAGGTGGTTCTACTTCAGGTTGTGCTTCAATTTGCTCATCTGCTCCACCATTGTCATCACTTGCGGTTTCTGTTATCACATGTGGCTCTGGCCCATATTTGAAGCGGATAGTGTATGATTTTTCAGCAGCAGTTCCTTTGATTCTGGCAACTTCCGAGCGGCGGGATGAGCGCAGTTCACTGATTTCAACAGAGCCAGCAGAAGTTGCATTAACTAACTCAGTTAATTCACTCAGATCTGCATAACGACGGATTGGAGATTTTAATTCGATTACAAATGGGCGCCCTCTTCCGAGGCACCTTACGTCAATATCTTCTCTCCCCATGCCGTGGAATGCAGTATTTTTTGCTTCGAAAGCGGCTTGCAACGGCTCTCCAATTTGGTCCTGAACGCTTGTTGGATATTGCAAGCCGGTATCATTGCATGATTCACACCCCCCATCTCTTCCTTTACAAGCCCGACAAGGCCAGCGAGTTTGGGGGATTCCACGCTCAAGTTTACGATATCTCCCATAGAGATATAGGGATCGTGATTCTGCTGTAATATTGAATGTAAGTGTATCAATCAACACCATGATTTCAGGGTGTTCTTTCACCAACTCAACACCTTTCAATTCCTGTTTTAATTTTTGGCTAAGGGCATCGTTGAAAGCAGCTTTCAGCGCCTGACTTCCATTCGCCCCATGGCGAGTTCGCAAATCATCTTCTTCTGAAACATGGCTTTTAGCAAAATGAGCACCAATTTGCATTTTCTTGAATTCGATACCATCTAATTCAGATTTTATTTTTTTGACTAGAACATCCATGTCAACAAAAAGGTCTTCACAAAATGGGCAAAACTGAGCATCATCCTTCTTTGTCGTGCCTCTTTCTTCACTAGATTTGCGTATTGTGGGACCTAAGTTTTGAGCATCATCCCACGAGTAAAGTTGACCTGATAAACGCACTATACAGTAGTCACAAGCACCCATGCTAACCAATTTGTCTAAACCTTCATCAGCAGGTGGTGGGCGAATCGAGGCGAACTCATCTATCTCAAAATCGTCGTCAAAATCCTCAGCCTCTTCTTGGGGTACTAAGTCAGCCCACGGGTCGTAGGCACTACTGTAACCAGCCGAAGCATAATTGCTCCAATCTTCTTCTTCATCTTCACTTCCAGACACGAGCATTCCCTCATGCTACCAAACGGGGGCACCGTTCAATTGCAAACCTCCGACTTGCTACTCCTTCAAGAATCCATGCTATGGGACATTCAATCAGAATTTGTCGATTTACCTATTGAATGCAATAAATCAAATCCGTAGATTCCAGTGTTACATCCACGGCCATCAAATTTGAATCTTAGTCCAAAATGGCCAACCTTTTCGACTGCAGGTTTTTCGTTTCGTTGAAGTCTAACTTCAGCCTCAAACTCTTCCTGCCTAGCATCAGTTTCTCGGCGTGGGTCGCAGTTTGCACAAGGACAGCGCAATCTCAAAGTGATGTAATCAATAACATATTCCGTACTATCTGCATATCTAAGAATCAAATCGACATCTCGCCTTTCTAATTCTGTTAGTTCAGGAATATTAGCCATTTCAACCACCACTCTTACGGGCCTCGCTGATGACACTACGATATGAGATGATGCCAAGCATTCCGCAAGCAATAATCAGTGAAGCTATCAGTGAAAAGAAGATCATCGCTGCTGAGAATGTCCCAAACAGTGAGAAGAATCCCATGGGTGAGAATGAAATCACCAGGAATCCGAGAATGTCAGATGCAGCCGAACCGACCAAGGCGATTCCCGACGCACTACCAACTGCGCCAATACAGACAAGTACGGTCTTCTGTTTTTCTCGTTCCTCGCGGAATCGCTCAATTACATGAATAACATAGTCAATTCCGACCCCAAGAGAAAGAGTGGCAATAGCCACAGTCACCATATTCAATCCATAGCCAAGTGTGGCAATCAAACCGTATAACCAAATTACGACTAGAAGAATAGGGGCGGTTGTAAGGAGGGATAGTCCAAGTGGGCCTTCGCCCCAGACTAGTGTGCCGTAGAAGGAAATTACTGCGAAAATTATGGCGACGGTCGGGGAAGCGATTAATCCCGTTAGTGCCCAAGCAGTTAGAGCCACAGCCGCTGGCGCATAGATAATTGAAAGAAAAGCCCAAGGGAAACCACTCTCAAAGTTGTGAGAAAGTCGCTCTTTGATGCCTTCTTTAGGTGGTCTGAAACCCCACCATAGGGTGACTATGCAGAAGAATACGCCAAGGGTTAGTGTTGCTTGCATTTCGTTCTGTAGTGATGAGGCGGCGACGTAGCGAGCCACTGGTTCTCCGGTGGCGATAGCCCATGAAACAGGGTATTCTTCGTTAGAGAAAGCGGAATTGAGGTCTGACCTTTCTTTCAGTTCTGTTGAAGAGAGATTTTCAAAGGCTGACATGTCACGGTATAGTTCTTCTAATGCCTTTTCTACAATTGGAAATTGCTCGGGTTGACGCAACCCGAATCGCATTAGCATCCGCTCGTAACGCGGTGTACTTCCGTCAAGAGCCAGCATCGGATTTGCAGGGTCAAGTGGTCTGTCTGGAATGATATAGAGAGCCATCAATGATGGTGGAATAGCCGGTGTCGAATTAGTCTCAGGAATTCCATGAACTGAGATGAAACCAACAAGGAATCTCAGACACTCTTCATCATCTGTTAGAGGTAATCCGAAGTTTGAACGATTGCATCCGACTCCACCTTTTGAGTCAGTGGGGTCCCATCCAGCATTGATGAAAGGAGTGATGTTATTAGCCATTGAAAGGATAGCAAGAGTGACAAAACGGTCATATGCACTCATGTCAACATTTCCGTTAGCAGAGATTGTGAATCTGTCAGGGTCTGATTCACTGTGAATATTCATGTTAGCCCTCGTTTCAGTGATTGCCAAGTAGACTCTTGGATCTATCACATCTCCTTCAATTAAAATTTCAGCCGGTTCCCCCTCCGAATAGAAGCGTTCGTTGACTAGATACACCACAGTAGCAAAATCTGATTCTTCATCTAGGAAATCCTCTACCTTGAAATCTCCTTCAAGCCCTAACATCAATGGTGCTGAATAGGCTGATAGTAGCAATGCTGCGAGAATTACTATTGGCCCAAAAATAGCAGAAGTTTTTGCAACTCCTGCTAACCAATGGCTGGGAAGAAGATGTATCTTATCTTTATCTTCATCAGGTAATTTTCCTTTTCGTTCTAACCAAAGGTCAATGTCAAGCCGAACTAATGGTGCCCATAATCCTGTAAGGACGAAAGCCGAACCAACTCCTAGAGCAGCCTCAAGCCCAAATGAACGTAGAGCCGGAATATCGGAAACAAAATTTGCAGAGAACGCGGCAATCGTTGTTAGTGAAGTCAGTAGTATCGCTCTACCCACTCTTGTTAGTGAGGTTGAGGCCGAAGTTAGTGAATCAAAACCATTCTTTCTTTCCTCTTTGTACCTATGTAGAACATGTAAACTATCGTCTATACCAAGGGCAAGAATCAAAATTGGAAGTAGGTTTGAGAATTGACTTCTTTCGATTAATGGGTGGCCGATTGCTTGTGACGCTTCACCTACCCAGCCGATTAATCCAAACATCCACACGAGGCTAAGGGTTAGTCCAGCCGAAACAATACCAACATCAGACCATCGGCGTAGGCTTCCCCAAAGTAATATTATGACAATTAATCCCATAGCGGCGAGAAGTGTTATGCTTTCTTTCAGTTCCTTGTTTACTTCAATATTGATACCTTCAGCAACTGCAATCGTTAGAGATAAATCATCTGCCTCCCGCATTGAATCTTCAAGTGAAATAATTGCCCATTCCCAAGCGCACGGGCCTTCACCCGATTCTACCGAAGCTTGGCAGAATTCTTTATCTCGCTTCGGTGGTGTGGTTACTAATCGCAAACCATTCCATTCATATCCGCTCTCAGCGCGTGCTTCTGCCCATTCAAAGGTCCACCCTGCATCTTCAGCAGCGCCGCGGTCAAATTGTATAAGCAACCAAGTTGAACTAGCAGACCAGCGTCCACTTTCCCAAGATGCATTCTGCCAAATTCCATTAGCTGCTAATGCACCACCGACTGGCCCCAAAGTCCCATCATCAGCAGCATGAAATCCCCTGTCAAGTGAAAGCCAGCGTAGGAATACTCCACTACTTCCATTGACCAATCTTTGAGCCGCTAAATCAATGTGAGCTTGGGTTATCCCCTCATCATCAAAAGTGAGGCATTCTAGGTCACCACAATCAGTCCAATTTGTGCGAGGTGGTAGTAATTCACCGTAAGGGCTCATCGAAGGTTGTGTGAGTAAGGATTCTCCAGCCATAAAAGTCCGTATTTGGTCGGTTAAGGTTAGTACTCCATTGAACTGTGTCAGGGTTACATCTGATATAATCGGGCGGTAGAATTCAGAAATAGGGTCAGCCCGAGCCGCATCTGCTTTCTCATCAATTTCTTGAAGTACTGAGAGGTTGAGGATTCCACCCTTTGGTTGCGAAACACCTAGTCCATCTCCCGAGTAATCCGCAATTTCGTTGTTGTAAGTAGTTGAAGGGCTTTCACCAACACGACTTTGGTCTCGAATGATTATTGCATATCCTGCAACTAATTCATTTCCAGGGTATTCTTTGGTGATGACTTCGCGTGCGTCAAGTTCGGGTGAATCAAGATTGTATGCCTCCACATCAATTGGTGTGAGTGCCCACATCAATCCAGGAATCATTAGGAGGGAAATTACGAAAATTGAAATATGGAACATTTTTCGTTGAGGAACTAGAATTTCTGCGATTTTTGAGAAGTCCCGCATCTATACCACCTAATCACTTGGTGTGGCTGTTTGCTATTCAATTAATTCGTTCAAGACTTCAATCAATTATCAGCGTTTACTCGATAATGTGTATTATTTTACTAATCACACCAGTGGTAAATCAGAGATTGAGCGATATCTTCCACAAAATTGAAGAATTAGAATTGAATTAGATGATATTGGTAGCATGTTGAATCCGACGCGCTTAATTAGGGGCGGCAAGTCGGCGAGTCCCCCATAGGGGGAAATGGAGACGTTACAATGCGCAGAACACATGGTATCCGTCAAGGAACTCGATCAATTGCTAGCCGCAGTAAGAGCGATCGAGGCCGCCTGTTCATTAGGCGAGTCATGCATCCATACGAAGAAGGCGACAAAGTCGCAATAGTCATTGATGGTGGCAATCAAAAAGGAATGCCACATCGCAGATTCCAAGGTCAAACAGGAACAATTACAGGGAAGCAGGGACGTGCTTACGTCTTGGCAATTAAGGACGGAAACATGGCAAAAACCATCGTGGCCCGATCTGAACACTTGCGTCCTTTGGAGTGAGGTGAATAACATGGGTGAGAAGACATACATTGATTATGCAACAGTTAGGGATGCACTTGAGAATGCTCAAGAGCGTCGTGGAGAATTATCCTACGAACAGAACATGGCACTTAACCACGCTATTTGGGCTGCAGGGGATGCACGCAATGGAATCATCACTGAGACTAAAGTTTTCAATTCAATGCTTAACGCACTTCTTGAAGTTGATAAGTTGGCTGCAGCACCTGATATTGCTGCCAAGATTGCTGAAATTATTCCAGTGAACCCAGAAGATGTCAAGGCAATTCTGGCTTCAAGGCGTGTGGTAATGGATGATGATGAAGTTGAGCATATTGTGACTCTAGTTCGTCAACATGTTGGATATGAAGGTTGAAGGCCGCTCAAAGCGGTCCCTTAAGTGACAGAGCATGCTTCGCGGGGTTGAGTGAAATGCACGGCGGAGGGTCCAGAGATAGTCGCGGCGGTGATGAACCGGTGTGGGCACATGAGACACATTGCCGAGTTCTTTCCCAAGAAGGAAGTGGCGCAGGTGGCGGGATAATTCATTGTATTACCGAACAACATTTGCATCTTATCAAAGTTAGAGCAAACCCTGGTTGTGGAATTCTTGCACCTGGTCAGAAGTTAGAACTTCCAACTGAGGAGGAAAGCGGAAAAATCGCCTTAGTTTTGGGCAAAGGCAGGTATCGCGAATTACCAAATCAAGCCCAAGCGGCGATTATTGATGTGATGAAGAAGATACTTTCTGAAAATCCAAAATCATGTATGGAATTTTATAATCGTGCAGGGCCGGTCTCTCTCAAGTTCCATGCTTTCCAATTACTACCAGGTATCGGGCAAAAGAAAGCAACACAGATGATGAAAAGTAGAGTTAGTGCCGGATGGATGACATTTGAAGAGGTTGATGAAGCCTGCACAATAGATTCACTACAACTCATTGTTGAGAGGTTGGTTGAGGAATTACAAGACCCTAAGGTGGTTCCTAGCCTTCTCCAAAATGTTGTTCGTGTAGCGGAATAGTGGGACCATGTCATCAGTTGAGCCAAGTGACGGGGTAGTTCGTGAGTTAGTAGATTTGTTACTTGACCGCCGATGGGCGGACAAAGAATTAGGGCAACATTTCTTGGTTGATGAGAAGGTCCTTCAAGTACCGATTCAACTATCCAAGGTTGATTCAAAATCCCATGTATTGGAGGTTGGCCCAGGGCCTGGAACACTAACTCATTTTCTTCTGTTAACTGGGGCGCGGGTGACTGCGATAGAAATTGACCATATAGCGGTTGAACATCTACATCGAGTACATGCTGAAGCAATTGAAAGCGGGCAACTAACTCTAATTGAAGGAGACGCACTGAAAGTTCAGTGGCCCAAGGATTTGACCAACGTTGTTTGCAATCCTCCTTACCAAATTTCTAGCCCCTTGATTGCCAAAATTGATAATTGGCAGGAGAATGCAAAGCGACAAGGGATAGATCAGTTGAAATCAGTCGTCTTGCTTTTGCAAGATGAATTTGCTAGCCGATTAGTAATGGAATTCGGATTAGCGTCACGCGGCCCGCTTGGAATCAATACGGCTCTGAATTGGTTAGTCACTTTGGATATGAAAGTCCCTGCACATTGTTTTACACCACATCCTGAAGTTCAAAGCAGATTAGTATTGATGACGCCGTATGATTTGTGTACTGAAATTGGAATAGATGTCGAATCCCGGCTAGTAAAGAGAATGGTTTCCCACGCCTTCGCTCAAAGACGTAAAAAAATGCGAAATCGTTTGAAAGGTGTTCCAAGAAAAATTGAAAGGGTCCCAAATTGGAATCGAGAGAGATGGGTTAAGGCAGTCGATCTCCTTCTCTCTGATGAAGAAAATACGGTATTAGAGGATGGTTGGGAAGATTTTAGACCTGAAGAATTAGAAGTCGAAGAGTGGCTTTTACTAGCTCAAAGGTTAGAGTATTTTAACCAACAATTCAACGAATGAGTAGTTCCGTATTTTTCTTGACAAAACGGGGGGTTCAAAACGGACCCGCGGCTCCGGTGTCATCGGGGGGGAATGCCGTATGGCAAAGAAGGACACTTATCTAGCACTCTTGAGACGTGGGGTTGACGAAGTTACCGCTCAGACTTTAGCTGACGCTGGACTGACTATTGGTAAACTCAAAGAAATCACAGAAGCACAATTAATAGGTAATTATGGTCTAAAAGAAAAGATTGCTGCATCAGTAATTGAAGTAATCAAATCAGGGCCTTCAGGTGCTGGTTCTGAAAAATATCTCTCTAAGGTATTGTCGGCCCCCAAAAAGTTAGACCGCATTGACAAACAACGACTTCGTAGGCAACAGAAGGATTACTTGTCTGAAATCATTGAGCAGAAGGAGCGAATCAGAGAGGCAAAGGTTGAGGCTTTTCGCAGCAAGAAATTGGTGATGATTCGTCTGGGCAAAAGCATTGAACTAATTTGCAAGTTGGAAAATAACTTGGATGAAGAGGGGAAAAATGAGATGCGCTCTAAGATTAATGACCAACTAGAGACTAGGGGATTAGAAGCAGCCAGGGATCATGAACTCCTTGGATTGACTGGTACTCCTCAAGATATTGCTGACTTCCGCCGAAAGGTGGTTCCTATTCTATGTCTATATGCTTGCCCAGAATGTGGTGAAGAAATAGATCCTGTAAGTGGTAATCTCAATCAAGAAGACCCAGAGGGATGGAGTTACATCTGTTGGGATTGTGAAACAGAATTCAGCGCTAACATGGTTGACAGAGTGGAATCATTCCTCAATAATGGTAAGGGGATTTCAATTGATGAAAACAAAGGCCCTCGCCTACCAATTGCAGTCAGGCCAAAGATTTCCAAGGTAGATTCAGTGGATGAATTATTGAGAGCAGACTTGAAACGAACAGGGGCTGACGCCGAGATGCTTGAGGCTGCTGTATCAGAAAGCAAATTGAGTGGTGGCTTGATGGACATCAATGATTGGATTGACCAGACGCTAGCGGCAAAGGGCTACATTCAAGCTCAAGAAGACCGAGAGGATTTCATCGTCGCAACGGGTGCCGGTGCAACTAAATTCAACAAATGGATGAAAAAGGCTGGGCTTGTGTTCAACAAGCAGACCGGACGTTGGACTCGTTGGTCTGACCGCTGAAGCCGTTGAGTTTCCACTATTCTCAAGGCGGAGAACTCTTTGGCCAAGGATATGGCATTGCTTCGCTTCTTCCGTAATGGGGTCATTCTTGGCAGTGCAGAGGTTGAGGGAGGTGTTCCAATTCTTGAAATTGCAGAACAGGCAGGAATTGAAATCCCTAGTGGGTGCACCTCTGGAAATTGTGGTACTTGCCTTGTGAAATTAATCAAAGGAAAAGTGCCAATCCCTGAACCTCCACCCCCTGGCCTTGATGATTATTTGATTGAGGAGGGGCATGTTCTGGCATGTTGTTGTATTGCAGATTCTGCATGTGATATTGAAACAAATCCCCCACTATGAGTTGATAATATGGATAATTTGTTGGTTACTTTCATCGGTTTTGATGTTCTGATACTATTTCTAATCTATCGTTTCATGGGGAAAAAACTCAATTCTAAACTTGAATTGGTTGAGGAGTATCAGAGAAAGAGATGGGCTCAAGACGAAGAGAAATTAAAGACAGCATTCGAAGAAGAATAACCAGTGTGATTAATTGCGTTCTCCGCCGATGTATCCTTTGAAGTATAACCACATTAGTAATCCACCACCGATACCAGCCATCAAAGCTAGGATGGCCGTTAAATCAACAGGTCCGGTTCCAGCCCCAAATGATTGAACATTCATTCCAAAAATACTTGCCACCGCGGTAATTGGTAGCATGATGGTGGCAATAATCGTCAACAATCTCATGACTTCGGCAGTTTCAGCTTGTGACTCAGCCAACCGCATTGAAGTTTGAGAAATATAGGTATCACGAGTTGATGCAGCACCAGAACTGTAATTCTCAATGCGGGTCACAATCGAGTGAGTTAAATCTGCTAAATCACGATAGTAAAGGTCGGTTTCTTCAGTTACGAAGCCATCAGTAGAGTGCAACATTCCTTGAATAACGTCGTCAAGAGGAGTTGTTGATTTTGCAATTTCACGTAGTTCACCCTTTATCTCGTGCAAATCTTCGAGAAGATGGGGATACTTTTGTCGTGGGTCAAACACTTGGTCCTCTAACTCATCAAGTCTATCGGAATGGCGACTTAACACCTTCATCCAATCATCAGCAACTGAGTCAAGAAGTTGGTACAGTAAATACTCTGTTTTCATCATTCCATCCGTCATGAAATTCTTTGAGCTTATTCGCTTCCTAAACTCTGCAATACCTGGCATATGGGCGTGACGTATAGTGATTAACCATCCCTCATGTAGGAATGAACGGAGATATTCAGTGTCAAGTTCACGGTCTGCATCTCTTGCTTTGAAGGTAGTGAACTTGTGATTTTCATATACGAAGTTTCTGCTTGCTGGCTCTTCAAAACAGTCATCAACGGCTAGGTGGTGGAAGCCCATTTTTTGTTGTAAGAAATTTCTAGTTGGTTCTTCATCAGGCTGGAAAATATCTATCCATCCTCCAGAGTTTTCTGACATAATATTAGGGAGGTCAGCAAGTGTTGAATCTTCCATATCTGCACCAGCTTTGCCGGTGTGAACGCGAACCCGAGTCATGCATCTCCCTCAATCTTGGGGCTGGGGGTTCTTTCTTAACTGCGACGGCTAAGAAATATCACCTGTAAACCCATTTTTAATGCCGGAATCAACAATTCCTGCTTACTTTAGGAGTGTGATGCAATTATTCATTGATAGAAGATGTCCATCGATTTACATCAGGAACTCCCGTGACTTCAATAAAAGCGGCTGAAATCTTCCTTTTCTTCTGTAACGCGTTACGCAGGTCAATCAAGTCAAGAAGGCAACAAGGGCAGTGTGCACGGGCTGGAGTAACTTGAATTCGGACTGAACCATCATCAGCCGCTTGCATTGCTTTTAGCGCACCACTTTCAGCAATTGTTCCTGTGCCGTGTGGTTCTTGCCAAGATGAGAGAACATCGAGTAATTGTCGCTGCGCCGCCTTCTGTGCTCGACTACTCATCAACCTACGCCTGAGGGTGGTTGGTTTTCCCTGTTGCGCCTTCAGACTTCAATACTGAGGATATGCTCAATAGTGATTGAGCGGGAGTTACTGGCTTTTGCTCGCTCTTCAGCTAACTTGAGAGTACGGTGCAAGAATCCCATTTTTGCTAATTCGTTCAGTTTTTCTAACTGGGGTGCAAATTCGGCTGGGTTTCCACCAGTGAGAGATTTTTTCATTTCATGCTGAATAGTTCCCGCTTCATCGTAGTACAGTTCAAGCAACTCTTCCAAGGCGTCATTTTCAACTTTCATACCTGAAAAACTCTTAGCCATTTGACGAAGCATTGCAGGAGTGATGACTCCAGTTCCCCCGCCAACTAGAGATTCTAAAGGATCTGAAGTCGTCATTATTGGTTTAGATTCCGATTCTTGAGATTCATCTGGTATACTAACTCCAAGATTGGAAAGCGCTTCTTCAAGGTGTCGCGGCTTGATAGTTCCCATCGAATTGTTAGTGCAGACTGTTTCACAGGCTCGTAAAACATCTCTGAGGTAGAATTCCAACTCTTCGCAAGCAGCGGTGACTGCAGCCGCACTGACTGAATCAACAGCATCAATGCGTTCAATCATCAATCCTCGTGTGCGGCTAAAGCCAAGTCTTGTTCGCTGCGGGTCATCTAGGGTCTTTCTTGTAGAATCTTGGGCTAGAGTTTCTTGTTCCATACGTGGAACAACATCATTGAGTTTGGCAACTAGCAAAGTAACCAATTCCTGTTTCACAGCGCCTGAAATCCGTAAGTCAGTATATGCTGAAGCAAGTGCCGCAACATGAGAAGGCGACCACGGTTTGGCGCACATGATACACGGCGTAACTTGGCCCTCAATGAACCCTACGGCGTGAAGGATAATTTCATGAATCCCATTCTTGGTGAAGAGGGATTGCATCGCCAGCAGTTAGACATTCCATCCCGTCTTCAGTTCTAACCCAACTATCTTCAACCCCAATCGCTCCATCTGTGTAGATTACTTTTGGCTCAATAGCCATGGTACCTCCAATTTGAAGAGGTTTTGAAAATCCTCGTGCAACTACAGGTGTTTCATCTAGGTGGAGGCCAATGGAGTGCCCTAGGAACCGTGCTTGGTCAGGAGGCATGCCCATTAAGTGGCCACTAAATCCCCTCTCTCTAGCAATTGTAACTCCTGATTCGTAGGCCATTTCGCAAGTCTCCCCTTTCGCTAACCTAGTCACTACCTCGTCACTTATTTCCTTCATGGCCTCAAGTCTTTCCGCCCATTCTTGGTCAAGAGGACCAACACTGAACATTCTAGTGCAGTCTGAAACATAACCTCGGTGGCAGTGTACGATGTCAACTAACACCGGTTCACCGGTTTTGATGCGGTGAAATCCAGCCCCTAGGCCAGCAAAAGAATGAGGGCCAGTACCACCGACTGCTGAATCAAAATAAGTTGGGACAGCACCAGAATGACCTGCTGCGATAACAACTCTATCACAGTTCATTGGCCATTTTCTCATCATGATTTGGCCGCCAAATCCGGCCGCTCTGCTAACCGAGTCCGCTGCGGCTGCGAGTTCTATTTCGGAAACACCTTCGCCACCTTCATCAAGAATAGCCTCAAACATCCAGCGATTGACTTCACCACTGGCTCGCATCTGTTCTATTTCCCATTGGCTTTTTATTTCTCTAAGATTCCAAAGTAAACTAGTACAATCCACAGATTCTCCAAGCATATCTTGGAAAAACATGGCCTGATTATGGGGTAATCTCCCATGTTGCATCGCTGGGGTGGTGGTGCATCCCCGTTGTTTCAATTCATCATTGAGATTTTTGACACGAGGTTGAGCAGACAATTCAAACGGTGCTGCAGATTCTCCAGCCTCCCAAACGGCTCTGTCAAGACTTTGGCGGACCCAAAAAACAGAATCAACAGAAGAGTTTTTTGCACCAACAAGAAGCATGCCATTCTGGCGCCCCCCTGTTAACCAATAGAGGTCAACAGGGTCGTGTACTAGCATTGATTCAATTCCAGCATCAAAAAGAGCCGTCCCAACCAGTTCAAGCCGATTTGCTAATTCATCAGGAGGTACTCTCCAATCAGCACCTTCCGGGCCTTTAAGCGCCGACACATCCCACTCCATAGTAAGGCCGAGGATGTCGGCACCCTAATGCATTGGCTTGTTGGTGTTACCAAAAATGAGGGTTTTAATCCTTAAATAAGTAATTGAATTGGCTAATCTCATGACGGAAGATTCAACAATCATTGAAGACAGAAATAGGTTATTGGAATGCCTTCGCCTAAAGCAGGTAGTAAGAGCAGGTTGGACTAGATTCCCTATTGATAACCCAGAAACAGTGGCCTCTCATAGTTGGGGTATGGCTCTCCTTGGGCTATTGACGTGCCCCAAAGATCTGAATTTAGAAAAGGTACTCACTCTAGCATTAATTCATGATTTGGCAGAAGTTATTGTAGGTGATTTGACTCCACACGACCCTGAACCAGAAGGGGGTAAACGGGCCGCTGAAGAAAAGGCGATTGCACAATTATTAGATGGGCATCCTAGGTCAGAGGAACTGCAGAGTTTATGGCAAGAATTTGAGGATAGGACATCACCTGAAGGCCTGTTTGTTGCAGGTTTAGATAAATTGGATATGGGGCTTCAGGCAGAGATTTATGAAAACGATTTTGACGTCAATTTGGATGAGTTTACTAATGCTTCAAGGAGAATGGTAACAGATTCTTATCTCTCATCGTTGTTGAAACCGTGAATCTCTGCTTTGATTCATATTCATGCGAATTTTTTTGCAGAAGCCGCAAGAGAGTCTAGTGCTGGCATCGGCTTTCCAGCAAGGAAAGTTAGGCATGAGCCGCCGCCAGTACTGTTGTGGCCAATTTTTTCATCAACTCCACGTTGGTTAACCAGTGTGCCTGTATGGCCACCACCGATGATAACGAAAGCGTCTGTTTCAACACAGGTGTTCAGAATTTCAATAGTTCCAAAGGCGAATTGCGGCTTTTCAAAATAGGATGCTGGCCCATTCCAAAGTACACATTTGGCATTCATGATTGCAGGTCTGATTGACATCAATGTTGCAATTCCAATATCATAGATTGGATATTCAGTAGGTAGTTCTTGAACAGATAAAGCGACTCTTTGAGAATCAATTTCAATAGCTAAGTCAGTTGGTAAGATCAGTTTGTTAAGATGGTTTTCAACCACCCACTCAGCCATTTCCCAAGTTCTTTCAAAAGCATCCCCAAGGCTTCCGCGAATGTAATTTTCATTTTCATACCCCAGTGAATTTCCTGCAGCCCATAACATCAGATTTCCAACAACTCCTACTGGGACAATTGTGTCAACAACATCACGATCTAGAAGATTGACCGCAATATCAAGTGAATCATCACTTTTGATACCGCCAAGAATTACTACATGCGGCCTAGGTGGATTATCTACTACTGCACCAAGGGATTCCATTTCCCGCTGAACTAAAACTCCAGCATAGGATGGGAGAATAGGGCCAAAACCACAGATTGTCGGCGAATTTCGGTGGGCACATGCGAATGCATCAAAAACAAAAGCATCAGCAACACTAGCAAGTTTTTGCACTATTTTAGATTGTGACAATTCCTCAAGTGAAGCATTTTTCATTGAAATCTCTTCATCCCATCCTCTTACATTGTCTAAGAAGAGCATTTCTCCACCCTCCATGCCCTGTATTGCATTCAGAGCGACTTCCCCACAGACATCTGGAATAAACTTGATATTTCTGCCAAGCAGAACACTCAACAATTCAGCATGTCTCTCCATTGAGGTAAAGTCATTTTTCCCTGGTCTACTCTGATGGGCTAAAAGAACCACTTTTGAACTTCCAAGGCGCCTTATGGTGGGTAAAATTGCTCGCAATCTTGCATCATCAAGGAACTCCCCAGTAACTGGGTTTAGAGGTGAATTAACATCAACTCTGACAAGCACAGTCTTCCCAGAAAGGTTTGCTTCACTCAGGCTGAGGAGCGAGGCCATTGGTTGGCCGACTTGTCGCTTACCTTTTACTGAAACGGTCTTGGAATAGGCTGAATATAGATTGAATTATCTAACAAAACCACTACTTTGCGAACTCTATAAGAATGGACAGCAAACCTCGCGCGTAGCGGGGTTGGGATGCCACGTAATGGAAATAGTAAGGCGGATGCTGGTGAAAAAACAGCCGACGCGCGCGCAGTGCCACGAATAGGTAGCAGTAAGCGCAACGGAACTAAGACCTCTTCATTTGGTGTTTCTAAAAGAGAAAGCCACGACTCCACTGAGTTTTACGGCTCAGCAATGTATCGCGGCCTGCCAAAGGAATCGGACACTGGTGATTTGGGCGTTCTTCCGGATGAATTAGTCAATCGTGTTGTGTGTGGGGATTCTAGAAACATGAGAGAAGTTCCTGACAATTCTGTTCACATGATGGTCACTTCACCTCCGTATAATGCTTCTAAAACCTATGATGCTGACCTCGCACTTAGCGAGTACCTAGAACTATTGAGAGGGGTATTTGACGAATGCTACCGTGTACTTGTGCCCGGTGGACGGGCTTGTATTAATGTGGCAAATTTGGGTAGGAAACCGTATATTCCTCTGTCATCTTTCATCAATCAGATAATGATTGAAATTGGATTTTTACCACGCGGTGAAATCATTTGGAACAAGGCTGCCAGTGCCGGTGTTTCATGTGCATGGGGTTCATGGAAATCCGCTTCAAATCCTATTTTGAGAGATGTCCACGAATACATTTTGGTATTCTCAAAAGGTGAATACAAGTTACCACGTGGACGCAATGAAAAAGACGAGGGCCGAGTGGATACTATTGGTAAAGAGGACTTTATTGAATGGACTAAGTCAATTTGGACATTCCCTACAGTGAGTGCGAAGAGAGTAGGTCATCCTGCTCCTTTCCCGGTTGAATTACCAAGTCGTTGTATGGAATTGTACACTTTTACCGGAGATGTTGTTCTTGATCCATTTGCTGGTTCAGGTTCAACAGGAATCGCTGCTAAGAAAAATAACCGTAAATATCTCTTGTTTGATATAAGTCAAGAATATTGTGACCTTGCGCAAAAGCGAATTGCTGATGAATAATTCATCTGTATTGCTTTTTGAATTTCTGCATAAGCAAACCGGTAATGACATTGATGAGGCTTGAGTGCTCCGGCCCATTCATGGATGGAGTGCGGAGCATGCCGATGTTCCGCCGATATTTCGGTGATGCATTCCCATCAAATTCTAATTTAGCAATAGACTTGTGTAAGCGTGGTGGGGTATCATCCACCTCACAACTTGTTCATCTTGGATGCGGTCCTGGCACGGTTTCGTCAATCCTGTCATCTAAATTTGGATGCACAATTTCTGGCATTGACCCATCACCAAACCTGATTGGAATTGGGATTACTGAATGGAAGCGAGAGGCCCTAGAATTCGAGTGTGCATCTCTTGACAAGTCTCCCTTGATTGATGCTTGGGGGACCCATTTGTTGACTGAATCTCGCCTTTCAGTGGTTAGAAACCCTAGTCAAATACTGAAGGAAGCGCATCGATTACTGTCTGATGATGGCATATTGATGAACTCTGAATTAGTCGTTACTAACCCGTCACTTTTAGATGAAAACGTAAATCGATTTTTAGATGTAATTTTCGGTCAAGATTCAGATTGCTCGATGGATGGTTGGGTAAGCCTGATTGAGAAAAATGGATTTGATATAATTGAGGCCCGAGAAGAGCGCCAAATAATGCTGTCAAATCGCAAAAAGTTGGGCCGAGCAATGATGGGATTTCGGTTGCTACAAAGAACAGGGCGACTTTCATTATCCGAACTCGGATTAGGTGCTTTTGAAGACGATTTTAATGAAGTCGTTAATTCAGCATTAATGGCCATGGATGAGGGACTAATCACCTATGGTTCATTTATTTCAAAGCGCTCAACACCATGATTTGGACATATATTGTAAATCACCCCTAACGGGGTGACAATAAAATGCGAGCCCAATCATGGGGAAATGATGGGTAGCAAGTCAGCACTAGTCGTTGTTGCCGTGACTTTGTTGTCACTGACAATAGGAATTAGCCATGACTTTGTTGAAATGGA
>LWDU01035179.1_pt2 | contig 40792 bp, 30 predicted proteins | sample 727161 | NCBI WGS metagenome assembly LWDU01 (sample SAMN04566230, study PRJNA314399) | hydrothermal vent metagenome | isolation source: deep sea hydrothermal plume seawater | place: Mexico: Gulf of California, Guaymas Basin | collected 2004-07-11
TGGCATCTACGGTATCATATCCCGGTCGATTTTCTTGCGGGCAAACGAAATAGGTATACGTCGCGCAATTGGTTCGACGAAGAAATCCATCATCAATATTTATTTACGGCAGGGCATCGGCTATCTTTTTTTCGGCGCTATCATTGGCGGCGGCGCCGCACTGGCCCTGTTCAACATCATCCCGTCACGGCTCACCGGCACCATTGAGATTCCTTTTGTGTATGGCAGTACCCTGCTGATTTTTGGGATACTGATAATGTTGGCGTCCTATCTTCCGGTTCGGAAAATTGTCGCCATGGAACCTGGAGAAGCCCTGCACTATGAATAAGAGCGATGAATAAGAGCTATGAGTAAAAAGTTGCCGTATCTCGTTTTAATACTGCTGTTACAGAGTCATCCTGTGTTGTCGGACGGCAACCTTCAGCCTGGAATAGAGTTATTCACGCAAGCAGATTATCAACAAGCCATTGAATCGGATGCTGGGAATGAGGATAACCCCGAATTTCTCTACTACTACGGCCTGAGTCTATACAAGACGGATCAGGCGAAAGAAGCGCTGGAAGCCATGAGTCGTGCAGCCGAGATTGAACCCCAAAATCCCGACTATCAGTATGCGTTGACACTGATCTATTTGCTGCGGATTAACGAAGTGAATGTGTTTCGCAAAGCGGGGATGTTTGGCAAGCTGAAAAAAGCCATGGCCACAGCGGCTGATCATGAACCAACCCATCTCCGGGGCAACATGTTCTACACCGGTTGGCTACTTTATGCGCCGAAAATGGGAGGAGGGGATATTGAGAAGGGGATGGTCTACCTTGCGAAGTTAAAGCTAGTCAGTGAACCAGACTGGGTATTGATGGAAGCCGGTCTGGCGAGTCGGGATGAGGAATATACCAGGGCTGAAGAACTGTATCTTAAGGCGCTCGAAATGAAACGCTCGCCGTCTTCTGTTATCAATATCGCGCGGTATTACCTCGCGCAAAAGAAATACCAGCAGGCTATCAGTCATGCCAACGCGTTTAACCTGTTACCTAAACACTGGGCCGGTCCAGGAAATTGTGACGGCCATTTAGTGCTGGCGCAGGCTTATCATTACCTGGGTGACGATGCTGCGTTCGAGGAGCATTCGAAGAAGGCAATTGACATGACCAACAACAAGGCACAGAAGGAGCGATTCGAAGCCAGCCTGAATGCATTGGGTGATTGACCTGACGGCACTCAGCGATTCTTGCTAACCAACATCGCTAACCAGCAACAACCACCCTGATTGCATCCATTCGAACATCAGACCGGGCAATTGCCTGGCGGAGTAATTCGTGAGTTTGACGCAGGTGATCGATCTCTTCCGGCCTGACGCTCTCGTTCACCTTCTCCAGTTCAACCAGGCGGGTGGTTTCCTGATCGAGGGTTCGGTTGAGTCGGGTAAGTGCGCTATTCTTCTGTCGCTCCAGTTCTTCAAGGGCCAATTCCCGGGCCCTGTCGATCATGGTTTTGATTCCGTCCATCTGGCTCTCCACGATATTACCCAGAGTCGCGTTCGGCACATCGAGTAGTTCAATGACAAAGGTTTGAAATGGAAACGACCCGGCCAGATCATCCAGGTCAGGGTTAATCATTGAACGAATAACCGCTGGCGGCAAAAATCGGTCGGCCATCAATTCAGCGGCTGCAACACAATCAACCACGTGCAGGACTTCAACCAATAGCGTTCCGGCTTTCAGTTCCGGGTGTTTAACCGCAACCATCGTGCTGTTTCCCGTAACATCTGCATTCACCAGGTCCATTGCCTGCTGGACCATTGGATTTTCCCAGGTGAAGAAACCAATATCCTCGTTTGCCAGGGCCGTCGGCCTGTCATAGGTCACGCGGATGCCGTCCTCCGGCAGTTCCGGATAATGATAGTGGTCGAGGGTCTCTATGCTGACTGAATTATTTCTCAACATACTTTCAGTTGGTTTTATGGTAATCACATGATCACTGGTGTATTCGGATTCCAGGCCAAATATTTCGAAGGATTGTTCCATATAATTTTCGAGTGTCTTGCCCCCTTCGTCCCGGTCAATATCCATGACAATACGCCCGGAAACCTCAGGTCGATGGGAGTTGAGTTCAAGCAGTCGATCGCGCCCCTTGTTCAATTCAGTCTGTCGAGTCGCGTTCAGTGCGGTGGCGGTGGCAATCAGGTGATCCAGATCGTCGTCCAGAATACTCCCCGCCAGTTCATCAAAGATACTTTGTGCGGCCGGGTTAGGTGCGGTGAAAACACCCAGGGCCTCTTCATAAAAACGGTACAAACGTTCACCTGCCGTGCCGGTAAAGTAGGGGATATGTATTTTTACATCCTGCCGCTGACCAATTCTGTCGAGCCGCCCGATACGCTGCTCAAGCAGATCCGGGCCAAGGGGGAGATCGAACAAAATCAAATGGCTGGCAAACTGGAAGTTCCTGCCTTCACTGCCTATTTCTGAACTGATCAGCAATTGTGCACCACGATTGGTTTCGGCAAAGTAATTAGCGGCACGATCACGGGCGATAAGGTCCATACCCTCGTGAAAAACGGTGATCCGTGTGGTAACGAGTTCACTCAGTCGCTGTTCAAGATCGAGCGCTGTTTGCTGGTGGGCGCAGATAAGAAGAAATTTTTCCTGAGGCTGTGTTTGCAACATTTCGATGATCCACGGAATCCTGGGATCAATCTGAACCCAGTTATCAATACCTTTTTGTGGAAAGAAGGACTGCGGATCGGTGTATATTGCCGGTTGCTCCATGGCTACCGGGTAAGTCAGTCTGTCCGGGAAACCCTTGATGGCACTGCGAACATTACGGAACAGGACGCGACCTGTACCATGACGATCCAGTAACGCATCAATCAGGTCTGCATCAGACGCATCCAGCTGTACCATCTTCCGGATTGCGAGCCTCGCCTCAGCTTTTTCGGTCTCGCTTCCCTGTAACAGCCGATAAGCAGCATCTGCAATCGATTCAAACTGATATTCCTCATTCACAAACAGCTCATAATCATGGAATCGATTCGGGTCCAGTAGTTTCAGTCGGGCGAAGTGTCCGGTTCGGCCCAGTTGTTCAGGGGTTGCTGTTAACAGTAATAATCCTTTGGTGGCTTTGGCGAACAACTCAACAATCGAATATTCGATACTGGCCTCATCCGGGTTCCATCTGAGATGGTGCGCTTCGTCGATAACCAAAAGGTCCCAGGTTGTTTCGAGCATTTGTTCGATTCGATCCGAATTTTGAGTGAACAAATCCAGCGAGCAGAGCATTAACTGCTGAGCATCGAATGGATTGAATGGTGGCGGTACATCATTTTCCAGCACGGCTTCTTCAGTATTGTCGGCGATAATCTGCTGACAGCGCTCTTCATCAAGTACCGTGAATTGAAGGTTAAAACGCCGGATCATTTCGACGAACCATTGGAACGTGAGGGCTTCAGGCACAATGATCAGGACACGGGCAGCCCGACCGGTCTGTAACTGTTGGTGGACGATTAAACCGGCTTCAATTGTCTTTCCCAGTCCGACTTCATCCGCCAGCAGAACCCGGGGAGCAAAACGACCAGCAACTTCGTTGGCAATGTACATCTGGTGCGGCACAAGTGAAACCCTGGGTCCGTACAAGCCCCGGTTCTTTGCATTTGCCAGGCGGGAAGCATGGCACCAGGTGTCGTAGCGCAGGTTAAACCAGGCATTGTCATCAAACTGGTGAGTGAACAGGCGGTCCTGGGGTTTACTGAATCGAACATTGGGATCCAGTTCCGTCTCCATGACAAAGGTATCTGTTCCCAGGTAATCACCGTGATAGATGAAAATACCGTCTTTCTCTTTGACGGATTTGACGGTGATGAGTATGCCGTCCTGGGTTGCGATCTTGTCACCGGGATTAAATTTGACCCGGCTAAGAGGGGCCTGATCGCGGGCATAGGTCCGTTCTTCAGATGAAATATCAAAAAAAACAGAGATAGTCCGATGTGCAAGCTTGATGACTCGACCCATCGCCAGCTCGGGCTCGGCATTACTAATCCATTTTTGCCCGACAATGTATTCAGCCATTATCTTCAGCCATCAAGAAAAACCTTCTTCCGTTTCGTTTATCCTGCCGTTCACCCTTCGTTCAACACGTTAGTGCTGGAAAGCCATCCTGCCTGTGCGTTAAGGTAGCCGCCATCGAGATAACCAAACGAGGCCCGCAATGAACGAACAAACCAAAATTGAACTTGAAGCCGCCGCTTTCCGCCGTTTGACACTACACCTTGATGAGAACAAGCAGGTGCAAAATATCGATCTCATGAATCTGGCTGGTTTCTGTAGAAATTGTCTCAGTAAGTGGTACAGGGCGGCGGCAGAGGATAAAGGAATTACCATGGATTATGAAGAGGCCAGAGAGATTATTTACGGCATGCCCTACTCGACCTGGAAGCAGAAATATCAGACCGAAGCCACGGCTGATCAAAAAGCGAAATTCGATCATAACCACTAGTGGTCCTTCAAGGCCGAGGAAGCGGTTAAGACGCGTTGTGATGTCATTCCCATGACAATAATCTCCCTCAAGAAGGCTTTCGTATCGTTTGGCAACGATGTCGTACTGGATGACGCCGATCTCGTGATACAAAAAGGCGATAGAATTTGTCTCACCGGGCGAAATGGCAGCGGTAAGAGTACCTTGCTGAAGCTGATTGCCGGTGACCTGGTCGTCGATAGTGGCCAGGTCTGGCGGCAGGACAATCTGGTATTTTCGACCCTGGATCAAGAGCTACCGGCAGGGGATGATTTGTCGATTTATCAGGCTGTGGCAAATACCTTCGCCCGCACCGGGCAATTGTTGTCTGAATATCACAATCTCGCGCTGCAATTGGAATCAGATAGTGACGTCGAACGTTTGTCCCGATTACAGTCAGAAATTGAATCGAATCACGGCTGGACCATAGGACATCGTATCGATGCGGTTCTGGATCGGATGGGCCTCGATCCGGATAAATTACTCAAGGACTTGTCCGGCGGTTGGTTAAAACGGGTGGCCATTGCCAGGTCACTGGTGATTGAACCGGATGTCTGGTTACTGGACGAACCCACTAACCACCTGGATATACCTGCCATCCAATGGCTGGAAGAGCTGCTGCTGTCTTTCGAAGGCACAATTTTGTTTGTCAGCCATGATCGCCAGCTGATGCAATCGGTTGCCAACAGCATCGTCGATATTGATCGTGGACAGGTCACCCGTTGGAATTGCGATTACCAGACCTTTATCGAGCGTCGGGACCATGAACGGGAAGTTGAACAGCTGCAAAACAAACTGTTCGATGACAAGCTTAAAAAGGAAGAAATCTGGATAAGACAGGGGATTAAAGCGAGGCGGACGAGGAATGAAGGGCGAGTCAGGGCGCTGGAATCATTACGCAAGGAAAGGGCGCGCCGAATAGGGACCAAGAATCTGAGGATGGAAGTTGATGCAGGCATGGCGTCTGGAAAAATTGTCAAGGAGCTGATCGATGTTTCGAAATCCTACGGTGATGAGAAGATAATCGAAAATCTCAGCCTGATTGTCCAACGCCAGGACAGGATTGGCCTGGTCGGCGCCAATGGTTCTGGTAAAACAACCCTGCTGAGGATTCTGCTGGAGGACCTACCGGTGGATTCTGGTGTGGTCAAAACCGGTACGAAGCTCGAGGTCGCTTATTTTGACCAGGCTCGCGCTCAACTGGACCAGGACAAGAGTGTCGCAGACTACATTTCCGAGGGGCGGGAGTATATTACGATCGGCCAGAAGGATACCCATGTCGTGACCTATCTTGGTAACTTCATGTTCTCACCAGATCAGGCCAGGGCACCGATTCGAACCCTGTCCGGTGGGGAGCAGAATCGGCTGCTGCTGGCACGTCTTTTTTCGCTGCCCGCTAATCTGCTCGTCCTTGATGAGCCTACCAACGATCTTGATGTCGAGAGCCTGGAATTACTTGAAGAACTGTTGATGGATTTTAAGGGCACCGTGCTAATTGTTTCTCATGATCGATCGTTTATGGACAATGTCGTGTCCAGCCTGCTGGTGTTTGAAGGAGACGGTGTCATCAAAGAAATTGTGGGTGGATACTCTGACTGGATTCACGCCGGAGGCAGGTTCGTCACCAGCGACGCATTATCAAATTCCGGACTCAGTACATCTGTAGCTCATACAATAAGCCCAACAAGTAGCAAGACATCACATCGCGACAGGAAAAAACAGAAGTCCGAGCGGCAGAGACTTGAAAAAGAGCTGGCAAAACTGCCGGATCTTGTTGAGGCAGATGAAGCGCAGCTGGCCCGGTTGCATGATCAGATGTCCACAGAAGACTTCTACAAAAAACCTGAAAAGGACCAGCAGCAGGTCTATTCAGAGGTTAGTCAGATAGAGTCCAGAATTGAAGAAAATATGGGTCGCTGGGAAGCGGTGGAACACGAAATAGCTGAAATGGACGACTGGTCTTGAGATTAAGGACTGTATATCTGACGAAAAACGATTAGTCTGTTGGTTTTCAATTTTCAAGGTGAAAAGTATGATTGATGTACATTACTGGCCAACACCCAATGGCTGGAAGGTCACCATTATGCTGGAGGAGTGCGGCCTGCCATACAACCTGATACCCGTCGACATTGGTGGCGGTGACCAGTTCAAGGCGGAATTTCTCAGGATTAGTCCCAACAACCGGATGCCCGCCATCGTCGATCACGATCCAGTGGGTGGCGGGGAGCCGATTACCATTTTCGAGTCCGGTGCCATTCTGGAATACCTGGCAGAAAAAACTGGCCGGTTCTTACCGGTTGAAACGGCAAAAAAATACAAAGTGCTGCAATGGCTGCACTGGCAGATGGCCAATCTTGGCCCCATGATGGGGAATGCCAATCACTTCAAAAACTATGGCAAGAATATTGCCGATGACCCTAAGCAACTGGAATACGGCACCCAACGGTTCGTCGGCGAGGTAGACCGGCTCGCTGGTGTGATGGATGCCCAGCTATCAGTAAATCAATATCTTGCCGGTGATGAATACAGTATTGCAGACATGATCACCTGGCCGTGGGCCTTCCTCATCGGCCGTCTGATCGATGAGAGTCTCTGGGAGACCTACCCGAGCTTGAAACGCTGGGTCGATGAGGTGGGTGACAGGCCACAGGTCCTCACCGGTCGTAAAGTCGGGAAGGATCTGGGCAAACGTGAGTTAACAGAAGAAGAAGAAAAAGCCCGCCGTGAACTACTGTTCAACCAGACTGGTGAAAAGGTTCGCAAGGCGCGTGAAGAGGCTGCGAAGTTGGGTTCATAAAGCAACCCAGAAAATAGGTGAGGTCTGAGCGCAAATTCCCCCCAAACTCGCACTGCGCTCAAAGACCTCTATGCTGCTATCGGCTGTAAAAAAGGATGTACTTTTGCGGTCTCGGATTCAGGCTCATCTTCAAACGAGACAAGCTCCCAGGCGTTGGTATGTTCCAGTAATGCCAACGCCAGGCTGTTGTTCAATGCATGACCGGATTTTACACCGACGAACTCACCGAGAATGGTTCTGCCCAGCAGGTAAAGGTCACCGATGGCATCGAGCAATTTGTGTTTGACGAACTCGTCTTCATAACGTAAGCCGTCTTTATTCAAAATCGTGTAATCATCAATGCCTATGGCATTCTCAAGACTTGACCCGAGGCACTTGTTCATCGCCTGGGCCTGGTCGAGTTCTTTAATCAGGCCGAAAGTTCGCGCCCGGCTCACTTCATCAACGAATGAGGTGTTCGAGAAATCTACTTCGGCATACTTGGGATAGCGGTTGAATACCTGATGATCGTAAACAAAGGTATAAGATGCCTTAAACCCGTTATAGGGTAATAAACTCGCCCGTGTATCCTCCAGAACCACTTCTATCGGTTTCCTGATTTTTATAAATTGTTTGGCCGCCCCTTGTTCCTTAATGCCTGAGCTCTTAATCAGGTAGATAAAGGGCGCTGCACTGCCATCCATAATCGGGACTTCTTCACAGGTGACTTCGATCGTCAGATTGTCGATGCCTAGAGACCAGATCGCAGACATCAAATGTTCAACACAAGACACTGTCACGCCATCTTCCATCAGGCTGGTGGTCAGGACAGTGCTTGAAACGTTGGTGGCGGTTGCTCTGACCCGGGGATAGTGAGGCAGGTCGGTTCTTACAAAGGTGATGCCACTATTCTGGGGTGCGGGTTTGAGGGTCAATTGAACCTTGTTCCCGGTATGGACTCCAATACCCACTGCTGAGACGGCTGTGTTAATCGTTCGTTGTCTTAACATATTGCGCTGACAGACCTTTCCCTTTGCGAATTTGTATAATTCGACGCACTATACGCCGAAAAGTTCAAAAAATGAAGATAATATGAAGAAAGAATGAGATAATTGCTCCCTTGTCGTCTGGAAGATGAGTGGTCAATCTTGTTTTTCTCCATTATCTATCGTGAATTACATGATGCGGCGCAGCTATGCCTCTAATCATCTTTTCCGTCCCGAATTATTCCCATAATAAAATAAGATGATGTAGGCACTTCTACAAATTAGCTTTGTGAATAAACTCGACCAGGAAAATACAGTAATCAGGAAGATCTCTGGCGGTTACGTCAGATGTATGGCGACGCTACAATTAAGTTGTTTACATCTACATTCCGAAGGTTTAGCTTTCGAGTATCGATTTAGCGCGGGACGTGATACTGGGTCGACAATAAAAACAATGACTGGCTCCAACTTCATTAGTAGAGACTCTTCAGTAGAGACTCTTTAGTAGAGATGGGCTTTAGCGAAAAAAACAGGGGGTATTATCCAATGGCAATAGCAAGTAGCAAGAAAGGTCTGATGACCTTCGGTATTACCAGTTTGCTGTCAGCATCGGTAATGGCGGCAGATCGGCAGATTGAAGAAGTCGTGGTAACAGCAGAAAAAGTTGAAGCCACAGTCTCAGATACATCCATATCCATCACAGCATTTTCATCCGACACCATTGAGGAGTTCGGACTGCAAGGCGCCAACGATATGGTTAACTATATCCCAGCCACAACACGAGACGCGTACGATATTCGTATTCGTGGTGTCGGCCGTAACTTCCGGGCACTGGGTGGTGACCCTGGCGTGGCGACATACTACAACGGCGTTTTCTCGCCGGATTTTGGTATAGCCGCTTCAGAGAACGCGTTGTATGACATTCAGCGGATCGAGGTCCTGCGTGGTCCCCAGGGCACCTTGTATGGTCGAAACGCCATCGGTGGTGCGCTGAACTATATTACCAAGGATCCCACCTTTGACTGGTCGGCTAATGTGCGTACCCAGGTTGGTAGCTATAATGACAGGGAACTGTATGGTGTGATATCAGGCCCAATCATTGAAGACAAGGTTGCATTTCGTCTCCTGGCTGTCAAGCGCAAGAAAGATGGATTGCAGGATGGTATAAATGGGTCAGAGGATACCAACTCCACCAATGACCGAAACTACTCGCTGGCATTAACCTGGAATGTCACTGACGCCATTACGGTTAAGTTAAGAGCTAATGATCGTGAATCAGATCGGGTAATAAACAACGGTGCCCTGATTACCGAGGGATCATTACCAGAACGAGGTATTCGAAGTACAGGGTCCTACGTAAACGGACTGACAAACACGTCTGCTAATGGATACACCACGGTAGCACCTGGTGATCCTGGTGCCCTGGCGTTTAATGATCCAATTAATAACACCACTGTTTATGGACGTCATGTCACACCAGGTGTAAATAGTGCAGCATGGGTATTGGTAAACGGCGCATTTAATCGCCCTGAAACTGCGGCCTTAATGGCCGGAGCGACGAAAGATGACCCCAACAATAAAGTCGATGTCAACAAGGATGGAGGGAGATGCAAGTTCCCCTATACGACGGCAAACTGCAACCATGAATTGTTTGCGCATCGTGCAAGCCAGAATGAGATCGTCTGGGATGTGAATGACTCTCTTTCGTTAAAATATATTTTCGGCACAAACGACTTCAATTACACCTTTAACCAGGATCTGGATTACGCCAATAACGATGTAACAAAGCAGCGCCAGACTGTGTTGGAAGATGTTCAATCCAAGTCTCATGAAATTCAGATCTTCTGGCAAGCCTCTGAAAGCGTGTCGCTTACATCAGGTGTTTATTATTTTGATGAGCTTCGGCAGCAGGATTACAGTTTAACTGACAGTACTAACCGGTTTGTTCTTCCTACAGATTACGGTGATCTGTCACAGCCCAACGCGGGTCTTGGCGGTGCAAACTTTCTGCAGGCTTATGGACTTGGTCCTCACGTCAGGTTAGGAGACGCATTAGAGGGCACCTCTATTTCTGGCATATGGCAAGGTGACACTCGCGGCGACTGGTACCATCACACCAATAAGAATCGAAATGAAGCCACTGCGGTTTACACCCAGGGAACCTGGGAAATTAATGAGCAGTTTGCTTTGGTGTTAGGACTTCGGTATGCAGAAGACAAGAAAACCGTAAGGGAGATTCGCGGTGGTTACTTTGAAATATCAACTGAAGGCTTTTTTGTCGACGCCGCATATGCGTTCGCTCCAGGTTACAATTCCTCCGGTATAATTACACCCTCGATGGCTAATGCATTCGGCTTCCCTGGATTTCATACACCGGGTATTACAAGCCTTGCCTGGACGAACATTGCCATGGGTAACGCGACCTACTCTGGTGACGCAACAAATCCTCTGGCACCGACCTGTCCTCTGACTGACGCTAGTTGTACTACACCATTAAGGTTGTTGAGCGGACTGCCGATCAGTTATACCTCGCATACTGCAGATGACCACACATGGAGAGATACAAACTATCGCGTTAATTTGGACTGGACACCAACGGACGATATTCTGGTTTATATTTCAGCAACCACTGGTTATCGCTCAGGTGGATACTCTTTGGGCATCGTTGACGCTCGCCTCGAAGACCCGATCACGAATATCACAAAACCGATATTCTATGATAAGGAAACAGTACTCGCATATGAGCTAGGCTATAAGGGACTGCATTTTGATGGCACGGTTCAATTGAATATGTCTCTTTATACATACGATTATGACAATTACCAGGATCAGGTCAACGTCTATGACCCCAGTAGAGGCTCGACAGTAGGTATCGTCCAGAATGCCGATGAAGCCGTCAATTCAGGTTTTGAGGTGGAGGCACTCTGGTTACCTTCTGACAACATAACATTGGGAGGCAACTACAGCTATACGAAAACAAAGTATAAGTCTGACTACTTTATTGCTATCAACGATGATCCGGCGCATCCGGCATCACTGTTTGGCAATGGAACAACAAACCCTGATTTGTTTGTAGTCAATGCCAAGGGTGATCAGCTAAAAAGAATCCCGGAAACTAAATACACCGTGTGGGGTTCTTATGCCCTGCCGACCAGTGTCGGTAACTTTACTTTCCGAGCCAGTTATTCGTACACCGGCGAATTTTATGATGCGGGGTTTGAAAGTGCCAAAGACCTGATTCCCGACCGTTTTCGCGCAGATGCGAGTGTGATGTGGAGAAGCCAAAGTGACAACTGGAGCATCAGGGCATTTGTTAACAACTTAACGGATGAGCAGAACATTCGTGGTGCTGGCACGGCGACCGAGTCGGGAAACTGGATGGTGACAGGTGCTATGCTTGACCCAAGATTCTACGGAATCGACATCCGTTACCAGTATGGTGACTAAACCTTTCTAATCAGGGATTAACCCGAATCAGGCTCGCAATCGCGGGCCTGATCTTTTTTGAAACTCTGTCTATCCGCACGATTTCGCCATTTTGTGATATGCCCCATGCGTTTCTCTGGATGCTCAATCCCTCAAACCCGGTGATATGAGTTAATTAATTCAACTTATTAACCTGCACCACCTACATCATCTTGGCTTATTTTTGTTTCAGATCAAGGAAAGCATCATTACTAAAAGGATAGATTAGCCCATCGACTCACTCTGGGTCGTGCAGTAGAAGTAGATGTAGCAGTAGAAATGGGGGCATTGTCTATGAAAATCGAAAAAAGCCGATCCGGCGTGTTGGTCTTAGGTATTACCGGTTTGCTTTCAGCAGCCGCAATGGCCGCAGATCGCCAAATTGAAGAAGTAGTGGTCACGGCTGAAAGAGTCCAGGCCACGGTATCAGATACATCCATATCCATCACCGCGTTTTCATCCGACACTATTGAAGAGTTCGGATTGCAAGGTGCTGACGATATGGTTAACTACATTCCGTCGACCACTCGTGACGCGTTTGATATCCGTATTCGTGGCGTTGGCCGTAACTTCAGGGCGCTGGGTGGGGATCCAGGGGTTGCGACCTATTATAACGGTGTCTTTTCACCGGATTTTGGTATTGCTGCGTCAGAGAATGCCTTGTACGACATCCAGCGTATTGAGGTGTTGCGTGGTCCACAGGGTACTCTCTATGGCCGTAATGCCATCGGCGGGGCACTTAACTACATCACCAAGGATCCTACCTTTGACTGGTCAGGTAACGTACGTACCCAGGTTGGTTCTTACAACGATAGAGAGCTTTATGGTGTGGTGTCCGGGCCCATCATTGAAGATAAACTCGCATTTCGCGGGCTGGCAATCAAACGCAAGATCGACGGTGTACAGGACGGTATCAATGGCTCACCGGACACAGACTCTGTTGATGACCGAAACTATTCGCTGGCTTTGACCTGGAACGTCACCGATGACATTACCGTCAAGTTAAGAGGCAATGATCGAGAGTCGGACCGCGTGATTGGCGGTGGTGTATTGATTACCGAAGGGCCGACTCCAGTACGGGGCATACATAGTTCCAGTGTCTACGCAGCAGGCTTAACAGCAACGGGGGCGACCGGTTATCTGCCGGTTCTGCCCGGCGATGATGGTGCGATGGCGTTTGATGATCCCATTAATGGCGGTACGGTTTATGGTCGCTATGTGACCCCCGGTGTGAATAACTCTCCCACCTGGCTGAGTAACGGCGCCTATAATCATCCGGAAGCTGCTGCTTTGATGGCTGGCGCAACCAAAGATGAGCCAAACAATAAAACCAATGTTAACAACGATGGTTCGGGAAGTTGCTATTTCCCCTATACCACGATCAATTGCAACCATGAGTTATTTAAGCATCGCGCGAGCCAGAATGAGATCAACTGGGATGTCAATGACACAATCTCATTAAAGTATATTTTTGGCACTAACGATTTCGAATATACATACAACCAGGATCTGGACTATGCAAACAGCGACTTAACCAAACAGCGCCAAACCGTGTTGGAAGATGTTCAGTCCAAGTCCCATGAAATACAGCTTTTCTGGAATCCGACTGAGAATCTGTCGATTACATCGGGTATTTACTACTTTGATGAGCTTCGGCAGCAGGATTACAGCTTAACTGACAGTACTAACAGGTTCGTTCTGCCAGCCCAGTATGGTGATTTGTTGTTGCCCAATGCCTTCCTGGGTGGTGCAAACTATTTCGGGGCCATTGGGTTCTCAAGTGTTCCCGGTTCTCACGTGCGGCTGGGCGACGCAGCTGAAGGTACATCCATCTCGGGAATCTGGGAAGGGGATGAGCGTGGCGATTGGTACCATCACACTAATACAAACAGGAATGAGGCAACAGCGATATATACCCAGGGCACCTGGCAAATCAATGAGAAGTTTGCATTGGTGTTAGGGCTCAGGTACGCAGAAGACAAGAAAACCGTCAGGGAAATCCGCGGCGGCTATTTTGAATTGGCAACATTCGGAATCGATGGTGCCTATGCATTTGGTGGTTCCGGACCCAGTGTTAATGGTTTTGGTATATACACGCCTGCAACTGCGGCTGCAAACGGTTTTGCCGGGTTCCACACACCCGGCATGACTGACCTTGGCTGGTTGAACATCGCCATGGGTAACGCGACCTATTCCGGTAACGCCGCTGATCCGCTCACGCCTACCTGTGCATTAACGGATGCGAGTTGTACGACACCTTTGAGGTTGTACGAAGGTGTTCCCATCAGCTATACCTCCCATACTGCTGACGATAATACCTGGAGAGATACCAACTACCGGATTAACCTGGACTGGACGCCAACTGACAATATTCTAATGTATTTTTCTGTCACCACTGGATACCGTTCAGGTGGATACTCGTTGGGTGTGACAGATGCACGACTTGAGGACCCGTTTACGGGCGATCTCAAGCCCACGTCTTACGACAAGGAAACTGTGCTTGCCTATGAAGTTGGCTATAAAGGGATGCATTTTGATGGCACGGTACAGTGGAACATGTCTCTGTATAACTACAAATACGATAACTATCAGGATCGCGTCAACGTCTATGATGTTAACCGGGCAAGTACTGTGGATGTTGTTCAGAACGCGGATGAAGCTACCAATACCGGTTTCGAGGTAGAAGCTATATGGCTGCCCACCGACAGAATGGCAGTGGGGGGCAACCTGAGTCTTACCAGAACTGAATACGACTCTGACTACTACATCGCTATCGACGATGATCCGTCACATCCTACCTCGTTGTTTGGCAACGCAACAACAAACCCCGAGCTGTTTGTTGTCAATGCCAGGGGTAATCAGCTGAAAAGAATTCCGGAAGAGAAGTACACGATCTGGGGTAGTTATGAATTGCCGACCAATATTGGCAACTTCACTTTCAGGGCGAGTTACACTTACACAGGCGAGTTCTACGATCAGGGCTACGAAAGTCAACGTGACCTGGTACCCGATCGTTTTCGTGCCGATGCCAGTGTGATGTGGCGAAGTCCTGCTGACAACTGGAGCGTCAGGTTGTTTGTTAACAACTTAACGGACGAGAACAATCTGCGCGGTGTTGGCACCTCTGCCGAGTCAGGTAACTGGCGTATGACCGGTGCACATCTGGCACCGAGATTTTACGGCCTGGATATTCGGTACCATTATGGTGACTAACTAACTATACCTAAGTCACTGCACCTCTTGTTTCTACTTGAATGAGCCAATAAATCCGGAAAGCGAAAGCTATCCGGTTTTTTTGTAATAGATGATTCGGGTCACAACACCTCGTGGTTACAGTTTGATCTGATTCTTTGCATCCAGATCCTCGCGTAGCGTCCGGGAAGCAAAATAGTAATGCGCGGCTGCCCACAGATTGCCAAAAACCGCCAGGATAAACAGCGAATAGCGAATGGACTCTTCGCCATACTCCGGCTTCAGGTAATCACTCAAAGCGCCTGCAGCGACAGGGCCCAGACCCAGGCCAATTAAATTAAGCACAAACAACAGAATGGCAGAAGCCAGTGCCCGCATGGCTGGAGTGACCAGCGTTTGTGTCATGGCAAAAGTGGGACCCAGATACATGGGACCGAGAATGGCGCCGGGAATAGCAAACAACAAAGCGATGTAGGGGTCGGCAGTTGTATAGAAAAGCACGGCAAACGGGACACCAGCCAGCGTCGCAATACCTGGGATAAACATGTACCAGCGTTTGTCATGCTGACCATAACGGTCCCCGAGATAACCTCCCAGGAATGTGCCGATCATGCCAGTTAAACCCAACAGGAAAAGAAAGGTTGCCGTTTCTTTTAGACTGAAACCATGCACGCGCATAAAAAATGACGGCAGGAAGAGACCCACACCATATCCGACGAACGCATGCAATGCACCCGCGAAGGACAGATGCCGGAATGATTTGAGCGACCACATAAAACTGATGACCTGCTTGAGAGGCACGGTGGGCATCTCGGCGACGGTGGGTTGGCCTTCTGCTACTGGCGGCTCGGAAAAGCCTCTCGGTGGTTCCCGCAACGTAAAACGAACCAGAACAGCCCCCAGGACGCCGGGAATGCCGACGATAAAAAAGGCCATACGCCAGCCGAACTCCGCGCCTATCCAACCACCGACGAGTGTGCCGATGGCAGCACCAATAGGAATTCCTAACGCATAGATGGAGAGGGCAGTGCCGCGCTTTTCAGGCGGGAAGTAGTCTGAGATCAGCGAATGAATGGGCGGTGAGCAACCGGCTTCGCCTATTCCCACACCAACCCTGGCAATGATCAGTGCCCCGAAGCTCTTGGCTGTGCCGGTAAACATGGTCATGCAGGACCAGATCACCAGGGCCAGTGAAATGATATTCCGCCTGCTGCCAACATCGGCCCAGCGAGCAATGGGTATCCCTGCCAGCGTATAGAAAATAGCGAATGCGATACCGCCGAGTAACCCCAGCTGGAGGTCAGATAATTCTATCTCGGCCCTGATGGGCTCAATCAGAATCGAGAAAATCTGCCGATCAATAAAGTTGATCACATAGACCAGAACAACCAGACACAGCACATAGGTTCGATAGCGGTCGGTGACATGGAATTCCTCAGTTGAGCTGGATGGTGTATTCTTTGCCGTGCCGGAAGTAGCGTCCCCGGTGAGTTGGTTATGCTTATCTGTATTGTCGGCCAAGTGTATGCCCTCTTTTTTCTTTAAACCCTAACATAGACCGAATCTCAGTATTAGCTTAAATGGAGACAAGGGGCAGGAACTCACTAGTGCGCATTCAGAAACTAAAACTGTGAGTGTTATTTCCCTCGTAAGTGATTGTTTCATATAACTAACACTTTACAGATATAGTGATTATTGGCAAAAAATACTTTTTTAAGGACGGGAATTAACTAGATGAAGCAACATATCGCAGTCGTTGGTGCGGGTATTACCGGGATGTGTACTGCCTTGGCACTCGCAAGACAAGGCAACAAGGTTACCGTCATAGAAAGAGATGTACCGCCCCCGGAAGGTGGCGCAAATGAGGCATTTTTCGAATGGAAGCGGCGGGGCGCAGCACAGTTTCGTCATCCCCATGCTTTTTTGGGGTTGATGTGCAGCATCCTCGAAGAAAATTATCCGGACCTGGTAGAGGCATTCTGGCAGGCTGGCGCACGAAAGGTCAGCTTCGCAGAAATGGTTCCACCGGAGCTTCAGCAGCAATATGTTCCCGAGCCAGGTGATGACAAGATGTGGATCCTCATGTGTCGTCGGGCGACGATGGAAACTGTTCTGCGTCGATATGTTGAAAGTCAGGACCATATAGAAATCGAAAATTCAAAAATAGTCACAGGATTAATTGCCGATACAAGCGGTGAAATTCCCGTCATCAAGGGAATCAAAATTTCAGCGCGCGGTAGCGACACTCAGGATTTCCTGACTGATATAGTCGTCGACGCCAGTGGAAGATCGAGCAAATTTCGGCAATGGCTCATTGATATTGGCGGGGTCATAGAGGAGGAAAAGGAAGACTCTGAAATCGTCTATTACACCAGACATTACCGGCTTTTACCTGGCATCGGCGAACCCTCAAGACATGGCGGAGAAAGGTCCGCCGGAGACCTGGGATATATGAAATTTGGCGTGTTTCCAGGTGAAGACGGGCATTTTGCGGTGATAATTTGCTTGCCCGTGGGCGAAACCGAACTACGTGATGCCGTCAAGAGTGGTGAAAAATTTGATGAGATCGCCTGTTCCATTCCGGGACTGTTACGCTGGGTCCATACCAGCAAGGCAGAGGCGACAACACCTCCGTTCGGCTTCGCCGATATTCATGCCGTATGGCGACACTACGTTGTCGATAATCAACCGGTCGCCCTCAATTTATTTGCTATCGGTGACTCGGTAGTCAGAACCAACCCGTTATATGGCCGAGGTTGTAGCACCGGTATCCTCCATGCGCACCTGCTGGCTGACTTGCTGAGCAAACAGGTGGATCCAAAACAACGGGCTGTCATGTTTGATAAACTGACAGAAGAAGAATTGAGACCCATTTACAAGGCGAGTCTCAGCGAAGATAAACGTGGTATAAAACGCGCCAAAGCCATCATGCAAGGCATCGTATTGGATAAACCCGATTCCATCAGGAAATGGATCGGATTAGCCGTTGGTGACGCAGTGGGCGCCGCTGCGCGAGATCAACTGCATGTGCTCAGGGGTGCGATGCGAACATTCAACCTGCTGGAAAAACCCGGTGCCTTCATGCAGGACTGGAAAATCCGATTGACTGTTTTGCGGTACCTGTTGCGTGGTCGTAAAAAGAATGCACCACTGCGGCTTCAACCTGGCCCTGACAGACTTGATATGCTTGCAATGTTAGCCGGGTTGGATGAGCAGGAACGCAGCACAGCCTAGTTGTGCTCTCATGTTAACGGGGTAAGTGTATCGCCTATGCCAGAAAATAAATCCTCTCAGGCTGATTCCGACGCCGATTCAGTACTGGTCATCACCACCGGTGGCACCATTGACAAGGTCTATTTTGATTCCCAGAGTGATTACGAAGTGGGCGAGTCTGTTGTGGGTGAACTGCTGGTGCAGGCGCGGGTTGAATACCCCTTCAGTGTATTGCCGTTGATGCGTAAGGATAGTCTTGAGATGGACGATGATGACCGCAGGAAAATATTTGATAAGGTGTCAAACGCGCGACAGAAAAAAATCGTTATCACTCACGGTACTGACACGATGACAGAGACAGCGCGTGTTTTGGCAACGATTGCCGATAAGACAATAGTCCTTACAGGCTCGCTGGCACCGGCACGGTTCGCACAGACAGATGCCACTTTTAATATTGGCATGGCTTTCGCCGCTGTACAGAGCCTGGCACCGGGCACATACATCGTCATGAACGGTCAGGTTTTCTCCGCATTGTCAGTGGAGAAGGACCGAAAGATAAACCAATTTGTCGCCCGGTGAAAACCTGTTAGTCGAGGGCCTTGATCAGCGATTCATAATCAGGGTAGCCCAGCGGCTCAGTGATCTGTGTTCGCCATACCTCATCAAGCCCTGCAATAAGCTCAGGACTGAAGGCTTCTGTATGACTCCCGATCTCTCCCTGTCGCACTTTGGTCGTATCGCTGTTAAAAGGCAGATTGCAGCGATCCTCGGTCAGTGAACGTAGCATGGCATCATCAAAACGGTCCTTGTGTTGCAGCATGAATGGCAGGGAAGCGTGCAGCAGGGTCAGCTCGAGTAATTCTTCGTCCAGTGGTATGTCGATAAATTCAGCCACTCGCCTGATGGTGACATCCAGGTCCAGCTTCATAAGTTCATAGGCGAGGAAAAGTACCGTCGTTTGATGTCTGCGTTGCCACCAGGATTTCAGGTGACGCCAATAGGCGCCTGACTTGATAAATCGTTCACGGGCAAAGTCTTCAAGGCCTATTGTACCTGGCTCAAAAAACCAGCCTTCGAAAAACTTGTAGGCCGAGTAGAGTGCGTCCTTCGGGTCACGTACCACGTTAATGTACTTGCCACCCTTGGGGATCGCTTCATACTCCAGGTGGCTTTTAAACGCCCGGGGATTGGTTATTTGTTCTGCATCGAGGTCAATGCCCAGAGCTGGGCTGGTTTCTATCCAGGGTACGACGCGCGAGATATCATCGAAATCCATATCCCCGCGGGTGCGAAGGGTATGTACAATCTGTTGAATCCAGGTTGTACCGCTTTTTCCAAAAGGTGTTATGACAATATCATCGAACCGCAATTGTAAATTCAGACCTTGTTTGACTTCTTCCGGTTTAATCATCCGGGCCTGAATCTCGGAGAGTTCCGCCAGGGATGTTGCTCGGGCTCGTGTTGGCATCAGGTTTACACTGCCATCCTGGCTTTAATGGCCTCATGGCACTGGTAATTGATAAGCTGAAAATCATCCATGATAAATTCATCAATGGTTTGTTGATTGCGATCGGTGATACGCAGAGCCGGTAATGGCAAGGGCTCTCTCGCGAGCTGTTGTTCGCACTGTTCTACGGCATCTGTGTATATGTGCGCGTCTCCGATGGTATGAATAAAGTCCCCGGCAATGAGGCCGGTTAACCTGGCTATCATATGGGTCAACAAGGCATAACTGGCAATATTTAAAGGCACACCAAGAAACATATCTGCCGAGCGCTGATACATATGTAATGACAATTTACCATCTGCGACATAGAACTGAAAGAAAGCATGGCACGGTGGCAGAGCGACGTCATTAGCATCTGCCTCACCAGGATTCCAGGCATTGACAATAATCCGCCGGGAGTCCGGATTGTGTTTTATCAGTTCGATGGCATCCGCTAACTGGTCAATCTCACGACCATCACTGGTGCGCCAGTGACGCCACTGTTGACCGTAGACCCTCCCCATATCACCATCGCCCGGATCCTGCCCACGACGCGCGATGTAGTCATTATAATTGAGGTCCCACAGTTTATTGTGTTTGTAGATTTCCTTCAGGTCCTTGATGTTGCCGGACCCGGATATAAACCAGAGCAGCTCCGAGACCATCGACTTCCAAACCAGTTTCTTGGTAGTGACAGCAGGAAATCCATCAGCAAGACTGTAGCGACTATGAAGCCCGAATAGCGAGATGGTGCCGACGCCGGTGCGATCCATGCGCCTGGCACCACTATCCAGTATTTGCCTCAGTTGATCGAGGTAAGATCGCATTGTGTTCCTGCCACTATCCGCACTTGGATTCACCGCAAGCCAGGCAGGTCATGCAACCATCCATCATGACGGCGGCCTGGGTATTACATTTGATACAGAGTTGTGCGCCGGGTGGATAACCTGCCACCTCGGCAGGATCCTCGGCGTTGGCAGCGCCTCCTTCAAGTGCAGCGCGCTTCTCGGCGATCAGGGCCTTGTGCGCGTCACTGAGTTCTTCTTCCTTGATCAGGCCGCACTTCTTCATATGGGTCTCGAGCACTTCGCCAATTTCCGCGACCAGGGATGGCATAAAACGACCGCCTTTCTTGAAATATCCCCCCTGGGGATCAAAGACCTGTTTTAATTCCTCCACCATGAAGGTGGCATCACCGCCTTTTCGAAAAACAGCACTGATAACACGGGTCAATGCCAGCACCCACTGGAAGTGTTCCATGTTCTTTGAGTTGATAAAAATTTCGAAGGGATACTCCTGCTCGTGCTCTGTCCCAGGGTTAAGCATAATGTTGTTCACGGTGATGTAGAGTGCATGGTCGCTTAACGGGGTTTTAATTTTATAGGTATACCCTTTGAGCTCTTCCGGCCGTTTGATTTCCTCGTGCATGACTTCACGGAGATCAACCGGATTTTGTTCTTCTTCATCTTTTTTGATGCTGTAACCGACAATTTTGCTGTTTATCCTGGTGGTCATTTTTTCCTAATCTCTTCAAATAAAGGTTTCTATAAAAGGTGCTAACGATGCGTCGCTAATGAAGTTTGCTTAAATTATCAGAACTTACCGTAATAGCCTTCTTTAAGTGCATCAAACAGATTGGCTGCGGTATGCAGTTCACCATCGTATTCGATCTCTTCGTTACCTTTCACTGCTACGGTCGAGCCGTCATCCAGGGTGAATTGGTAGGTTGTACCTTCCAGGTCTGACTCCTTAACCAGGACACCCTGGAACGCCTCGGGGTTAAATCGAAAGGTGGTGCAGCCTTTAAGTCCCTGTTCATAGGCGTAGAGGTAAATATTCTTGAAATCCTCAAACGGATAATCTGTTGGCACATTGGCAGTTTTGGATATCGATGAGTCGATCCATTTTTGTGCGGCAGCCTGGATGTCCACATGGTTTATTGGACTGATATCATCTGCCGCTCTGAAGTAGTCAGGCAACTGTGCGCCTGGATCGTCACTATAGGGGTCAGCTTCCGGGTTGACCATGGCTCTATAGGCCAATAATTCAAAAGAATAAACATCGACTTTTTCTTTGGATTTCTTACCTTCACGGATGACATTGCGTGAATAGAAGTGCGCAAAACTCGGCTCAATACCATTGCTGGCATTGTTGGCGAGCGACAAAGAGATGGTACCGGTTGGCGCGATGGAACTATGGTGGGTGTAGCGGCAACCCACTTCAGCCAACTCCTCGACCAGTGCTGGATTGATGCGGGCTATTTTTTGCATGTAACGACTGTATCTGGCGTGCAATACCTTGCCCTTGATCTTGTCTCCAAGCCGAATGCCATCGGCAGACATTTCAGGCCGTATGTGTAGCATTTCACCCGTGACCTCAAACTCTTCTTCCATGATGGGTGCAGCGCCTTTCTCCCTCGCCAGGTCCAACCCCGCTTGCCATCCGACCACGGCGAGTTCACGGGTGACATCTTCGGTGAAAGCAACTGACGACTTGTCGCCATAGGACAGACCCAACATTGTGATGGTCGACCCAAGCCCCAGGTATCCCATGCCGTGACGGCGCTTGCGAAAAATTTCCTGACGCTGTTTCTCCAGCGGTAACCCATTGATTTCAACCACATTATCCAACATTCTGCTGAATACTGTGACGACCTCTCTGAATTCATCCCAGTTGAATTTTGCCTCCGATGTAAATGGTTTTTCAACAAACCGGCAGAGATTGACGGACCCTAGCAGGCAGCTGCCATAAGGCGGCAATGGTTGCTCACCGCAGGGATTAGTTGCCCGGATATCTTCACAGAACCAGTTGTTATTCATCTCATTCACCTTGTCGATGAGAATGAATCCCGGTTCCGCGAAATCATAGGTTGATGCCATGATCATGTCCCACAGCCTTTGCGCCTTGAGGACCTTGGTAATCCTGCAGGCAACCAGACCATCGATATTGACAACATAACGGTCCTTGACCGGGAATTCTCGCCAGATCACCTCTGATGCATCGTTGAGATCGATGCTGTCAGAATCGACTTCTTCCTGTGTGAGAGGAAAGCTCAAGCGCCATTCTTTATCATTCTTGACCGCTTCCATGAATTCTTGGGTGATCAGCAGGGATAAATTGAACTGCCGCAGGCGGCCATCCTCACGTTTGGCCCGGATAAATTCGATAACATCCGGATGACCTACCTCAAAGGTTGCCATTTGCGCGCCACGGCGACCACCTGCAGAAGAAACGGTAAAGCAGGTCTTGTCATAAATATCCATAAACGACAGGGGGCCAGAGGTATAAGCCCCGGCGCCTGTGACATAAGCGCCCTTGGGTCGCAAGGTGGAGTATTCGTAACCAATCCCGCAGCCCGCCTTCAGGGTAAGGCCAGCCTCAACGTTCTTGTTTAGAATATCCTCCATGGAATCGTGAATCGTGCCGGAGACAGTACAGTTGATCGTGGAGGTTGCCGGTTTGTGTTCCCTTGCTCCGGCATTTGAAATAATTCGGCCCGCGGGAATAACACCATGCCGGAGTGCCCAGAGAAATTTCTCATTCCATTGCTTGCGTTTTGGTTCCAACTCGACGTCAGACAGAGCCTGTGCCACACGTTTGTAGGTCTCGTCTATATTCTGGTCTACGCGTTCACCCTGTTTTGTTTTAAGACAATACTTACTCTCCCAGATATCCATGGAGGTTTCCTGGAATTTAATATCATTAACAGATTTTGGGATGGCTTTTAAGCCGGGCTTATTGCCTTGTGAATTGTCTTGCGTGGATGATGCGGTTGGATCCATTGTTTGCCCCTGATTGATGCGATGTATGTCACCTGTGAGTGATCTTTTGGTTATTTTTGAGCAATTGCCACTGTGCCTGCATTGCTCTTAGTGTTGCTCAAATAGTGCTGCTCAAAAGTACCTGAAATTGTACTTTCCGGTGAATTAGCGATTGAAAGCATGCTGGTCAACCTGTTGTCAGCATGCTGGTCAACCTGTTGTCAGTGAACGGACCAATTTCAAGGCACAGCAACTACATATAGTGCCTGACTGACGATAGTAACACAACATGTGGGAGTGTAAAGCAGGGTTAAGTAGGAAATTCCCGGGCGACCCGCAGCTGATCCTCGATCTGTCGGAGGGCATGCATGATGTCTGGTTTGCGCATGCGATTGCTGTCGAAGCAGAATTTGACACCGGTGCAGAACATGCCTCCATCTTCTTGCTTTGAATTGACAACCACGGCGGGGATTTCACTGAGTTCGACGTCTCGCACCGCAAGGTCGAGCACCAGTTTGTCATCGACCCGGAAAGACTCCTTGCTGCCAAACAGTATCCCGGAAAGGCTGAAATCAAAGCACTTCGAGGCAGGGCTCACTTTCAGGAAACCCACAATACCACCTCGAGTGACCTTTACCAAAAGATCTACTTGAGAGTACCGGGGGTGTTGACGTTTTTCTGTCTGCATATTCTTACCGTGCGCTTGTTGTTATTCGAACACAATTTCCCCTAAGGGTTCAATAGCTTAATCCTCCTGATCATGGCTGATTTCTCATTTGAGTCGTCACTTGAGTTTTTCAGTTGGCAAAGGCATTGTTATCCCATTCGTATTAAAATCAAAAGGCTTAAATAGATGCATCCAGCAGAACTTGCGCGAAAGGACCCGGACAAGGCCGCCTATATCATGGCGGACTCCGGTCAAACTGTCACCTTCAAGGCAATCAATGAACACTCTAACCAGGCAGCCCAGTTATTTCGTAAGCTGGGTCTGCAAAAGGGTGACCATATTGCCATTTTGCTGGAGAACCATGTCAGTTTCATACAGATATGCCTTGCAGCACTACGCTCCGGCCTTTATTTCACGACAATCAGTTACCGACTGCAGGAATCAGAAGTTGAGTATATTGTTAACGATTGTCAGGCGAAGCTGTTTATCACTTCGAAAGATCGCCAGTCTGTGGTCGAGAAACTGATCGGTAAAATGCCGAATGTGGAGTCCCATTTCATGCTCGATGGAACCATCGCGGGGTTTGAGAGCTGGGAAGGAACTTTAGCGGGACTGCCAACCAGTGAGATCGACGATGAGTGTATCGGTGCGTCGATGCTCTATTCATCTGGCACTACTGGCCGGCCAAAAGGAATACTCAAACCTTTGCCTGAAGGTGAATTTGGCGCGGATACAGGACCGAGTTTGTTTGCCGCCCTGTATGGCGCCAGCGAAGACTCGATCTACCTGTCACCGGCGCCCTTGTACCACTCTGCTCCCCTGACCTTCACCCTGGCCTTCGTTATGGGCGGCACCACCTGTGTGATTATGAAACACTTTGAACCAGAAGATGCGCTGGCAGCCATTGAGAAATACAAGGTCACCCATAGCCAATGGGTTCCCACTATGTTTATTCGCATGCTTAAGCTCGAAGAGAAGCAACGTCTGCAATATGACATTTCCAGCCTTGAGTGTGCGATCCACGCTGCCGCCCCTTGCCCCGTTAAAGTTAAGGAAGACATGATTACGTGGTGGGGTCCCGTCATCCAGGAGTATTACGCCGGTACCGAGGGGAATGGGTTTGTAGCGATAAATTCAGAGGATTGGCTTGCCCACAAGGGTTCGGTGGGTCGATCCATGGGGGCGCTGCTACATATTGTTGATGACGATGGCGAAGACGTTGCCGCGGGTGAAATCGGCACGATCTACTTCGAAGGTGGCGGTGAGTTTGAGTATTATAACGACAAGGCGAAGACTGCGGAATCAAAACACGCAAAGGGTTGGAGCACCCTGGGAGATGTGGGGTATGTTGATGAAGAAGGCTACCTCTACCTGACGGACCGAAAGAGTTACATGATCATCTCTGGCGGGGTCAATATATACCCGCAGGAAGCAGAGAATATTCTCGTGACCCACCCCAAGGTAATGGATGTGGCGGTATTCGGTGTGCCTAATGAAGACTTTGGTGAAGAGGTTAAGGCCGTGGTACAGCCGAAAAACTTTGACGATGCCGGGCCGGAACTCGAAGAGGAGCTGATCGAATATTGTCGCGACCAGATTTCCCACATCAAGTGCCCACGGTCTATTGATTTCGATAGGGAACTACCCAGGCATCCGACAGGTAAGTTGTACAAAAGGCTATTGAAAGACCGATACTGGGAAGGTCACGGCAAGCAAATTTAATGTCGGGTCCTACACTAGCAACCCGCCAGAGATATTTTCACCGCAGAACCATGCTGCCAGAGGTTTCTTCGGCAGGGCGTGTCAGATTGTTGTAGTGCTCCTGAATGGTCTGGTACAGACCACTGCGGCCGGTCATTACCGTTTCCATGTAATGGATGGTTTCTTCAATACTTTCATCGATAGTGAGCCTGTCGAGCAATTCCAACCCGTAATGGGGAAACATTTTTAGCTCTTCAACCAGCCGTGCGCGGGTAAACAGATATTCAACGATGAATTTCAGCAGTTGCTGGTCAGATTCTGATATCTCGTCGATCAAGCTGGCAATACGCTCAAAGGTGGTATCAAGGGCATCTCGTTGACGCTGCAGTAAGTCGTGACTCTCCTGGTCACGTCCTTGCATCAACAGAGTTAACGCCTGCTGAATCAACTCCACGTACGCATCCTGAACCGCAGGGAGCAGATGCATCAACGGCAATAGTGACCCACGATCCAGAGTCTGTCCTTCCGGTGGATAGGCAGCTTCGAGTTGATCGAGCACTTTGTTGATTATGGTGCGCATAGCTTAAGTGCCTAGTATGAGTCACCCTGAAGTAAATTGGCAGGATTATATTGGTCAGTAAGCGCGCGTTTACTGGCATCCCAGTCTATTTTTCGGCTCATGTATTTAGGAAAAGACTCTATGTCTACACCGTAGTTATCCATTGCTGCGCTAAACCGCTTTGCCTTGCTGCGTAGTGCGAAGAGACTGGGTAAGGGTTGCATACTCGCCAGAATGACCCGGTTACCGGTACTGGGCATTCTGAAGTTCAGAAAATCCCCAAAAACCTCCTGGTAAGTCACCGACTCATGGTCGTAGAGCTCGCTCGTCGAAAATGTGTTGGCGACCAGCAAGCCTTCGCGCGTCAGTAGTTGCTTGGTCTCCTGCAAAAATTCTGTTGTCATCAGGTGTTCTGGAATATAGTCCCCGGTAAATGCATCCAGGATGATCAGATCATAGTGTTTCTGCTGCAGTCCCGCTCTTTTGATATAAACCCTGGCATCTGCAACGTGAACTTGTACTCTGCTGGTTTCGACGAAATTGAAATATTTCCTGGCGACGCGAATCACCGCCTCATCGATTTCAACGATATCTATATGTGCGTTGGGGAACAGTTCCCCAAGGGTCAGCGGAATCGACCCACCGCCTAACCCGATAATGAGCATCCTGTCAGGTTTGCTGTTTACCAGCAGCCCACCCATGGTCATGCGAACATAGGGGAATACAAGCTTTCGTGGGTTTTCGAGATCCATGCAGGTTTGATTGCGGTCGCCGCGTTTGAGGGTGAAAACCAGGCACCGCCGCCCGGATTGTTCCTTGACGATAATGTTGCGGTAGAGGGATTTTTCCTTGTGTATTTCTTTTGAAAATGCAGAGGTGGGTACAAGGATGCAAACGATCGAAACAAATATCGCAAAATACGGGCTCTTAAAAATCAAACTTCTCAACCGCCCAGGTCTGTAATCAATGAGTGCTATCATTAAGTGTCTGACCCAGGTTCGAAGTCTGGCAGATATCGGTTGGCAGCAATGGCACTGATTGCACAGATGAATAAAACAACAACCATGGTTAGCAGGATTTGATTCACCTCGAACCATAAGATGAGGTAGAACGAAGTGGCGAGCGTACCGATGGCGCTCCCCAGGGTTGATACAAAATACAGACCCCCGGCGATCTTGCCACTCTCCCTGGCGTTTTCAACCAGCAGGCGGACTGAATAAGGTGCAATCAACCCGAGAATGGCGGTTGGAACGAAGAAGAGTAATGAACTTGCCACCAGGGAGCCATAACGTGGATCCTCGATTCGCACGAACACCGCATCCATTATCGATTCGCCAAACAGGATGAGGGGTAACAAGGCCAGTGCTGCAGTCGCATAGAAGGATCCATATCGACCCAGGTTGGGATTAGACAGGGATAACCGGCCGCCAATGAGATAACCCACTGCCAGCGACAACATAAAAATCGTGATGATACTGCCCCAGACGTAAATACTGCTGCCAAAATAGGGAGCTAGAATCCGGCCGCCCAATAGCTCTATGGACATGATGATAAAACCACTGGTAAATGCCAGGCTCAACACCAGGCTGCTAAAAACAAGAGGTTGTTTGGCCAGAATTTCGCTGCCGCTGTTAGTCATAAGCTATTAGTCATAAAAAGATACAGATTATCGATCGAGTGAAACGCCGCATTATACTTAACGGCTTTTAGTCATCCAGCATTTGTGTGACGTTTTTTAGTCATGCGTCAATTATGTGGCGTGCTTTTAGTCATGCAGCAATTGTGCAAGAATGACGGGGCTTTTTGCAAACACAAACAGAAGTGTTCTTTGAAGTCTTTACGCCGCTTAATCCCTTTTATTAATCCCTACCGTACGCAGATTCTGGTGGGCTTTGCCGCTTTCTTTGTCGCCCGATTTTTCGAAATCAGTGCTTTTTACCTGGTCTCGGCAGGAATTGATGCCATTGGCGAGGTGGTGAGCAGCTTTCAAAACGGTGCTGAAACGGAGTTATCCCAACCCGAGACCTTTGTCGACTACCTGTTGCGAGTCCTGTTGATCATCAGCACGATTGTTACCCGCAGTGATCTGAAATTTACCGTTGGCGAAATCACCCTGGGCATCGTCGCTTGCGTGTTAATGCGTTTTTTCTTTGTCATGTTTGCCCGGCGGGCGGTACGGCGTGCAAGCATCGGTGTGTCCTATGACTTGAGGCAACGACTGTATGCGTCGGTGCAAAAACAGGGGAGTGATTTCTTTGCCCGTATGGGTGTCGGGGATATTATGACCCGGGCGATCCAGGATATCTCCCTGATACAAAGGCTGATTGCCTTTGGCTCCTTTATGTTTGTCATCATGATTTATGCCCCCTTGTTTGCCGTCAGTTTCATGCTGGGTAAATCCCCTTCACTGACGCTGCTCGTCTTACCGTTTATGCCTATTATATTTATCTATGCTAAACATGTTGCCGGGCAGCTCGCGGTGACCTCCCGCGAAGTGCAGGAACGGTTATCGAGTCTTGCTTCTCATACCCAGGAAAACTTAAGTGGCATAAGAACGGTTCAGGCCCAGGCCCAGGAGGAGAGCGAGATCAAACGATTCTGGAGCACAAATAATGCCTACGCCAAAGCTTTCTACGCCCAGGCGAGGATTAATTCCCTGATGATGGCATGGATGCCATTTTTTGCTTCCGCCGCACAACTCGTGATTATCATATATGGTGGCCATTTAGTACTAACCAATGAGCTGACGGTTGGTGACCTGGTGTTTTTTTTGTATTGCCTGAGTATGTTGTTACAGCCTATTCGAATGGCGGGCATGTTTGTCACGATCGTACAGCGCTCGGCTGTCGCAACCGACAGGCTTTATGAGATTTATGATGCGGTACCTGAAATCGAGGATCGCCCCAGTCACAAAACACCAGATCAAATCCAGGGGGAGTTTCAGCTCTGTAATTTGAGTTATACCTATCCCAGGACCGATGTAAAAGTTCTGAAAAATATTAGTCTGACTATCAGGCCTGGGGAGTCCCTGGCGATTGTAGGACGGATCGGGTCAGGCAAATCAACGCTGTTGAAACTGTTTACCCGCTTGCTCGATGTCAGCCCTGGGCAATTGTTAATCGACGGGCATGATGTCCGCGATTACCCCCTGGCGCAGTTACGATCCCAGATTGCGCAGGTGTTGCAGGACCCGTTCCTGTTTGGTGAGCCTTTGAGAGAAAACATCAGTTACGATAATCCTGAGCGGGACCTGGACGTCATTTGGGACTCTGCCGAGGCGGCGGCATTGAGAGATACGATTCTTGAATTGCCGATGCAGATGGAAACCCTCGTCGGGGAAAGAGGCGTCACTTTATCGGGGGGCCAGAAACAACGCGCGACCCTGGCCAGGGGCTTAATTCGTAACGCACCGGTTCTTATCCTCGATGACTGTTTTAGTAGTGTTGATACCGAAACCGAAGAACATATTCTCAGCCGGTTAAAAAACATGCGCAGGAACAAAACCACCATTTTGGTTTCTCACCGGGTATCAACCTTGCGGCATTCGGATCGGATCGTCGTGATGGAAGAAGGGGAGATCGTCGAAATTGGATCCCACGAGGAATTACTCCGCTTGAACGGCAGTTATGCAGAGTTAGAGCGGGCGCAAACGCAAGGCGCAAAAGTATCGGAATCTGCCGTTAGCGGGGGTTGCTGATGAACGAAGCACGTTCTGCAGGACAGCCAGCACGAGACCACGCCATGTTTGATGCGGAGTTATCCGGTGCTGTACTCAATGTTCAGTTGTTGAGTCGATTGCTCAAATGGCTTAGGCCCTACAGCTCAAAGCTCTACCTTAGTGCCGTGCTAATCCTGATCACCAGTTTTCTGGCTGTGTTAATGGAAGTCATTATCAGTCGCGTACTGGTTGACTACATTATTATTGGTGAACCCAACAGTGTGATGCCTGACCTTCGGATGATCGAGCTGACACAGTGGATCGAAGTGCAACTTGGGCTGGATCCGCTGTTTGCGGCGGGGTTGCTGTTTTTTATCGTTATGACAATTTTTCCTGTCGTCGGGCACTATCATCGCCTGACGTTAATCAGTGCCATTGTTCAGGGCCTGCGAGATCTGCGCCAGGATCTCTTTGCCCACATGGAAACCCGCCCAAGCTCGTTCTACGACAAGGTGCCTATTGGCCGTATCATGACGCGGGTAACAAATGATATCGAAGCCCTGTACGAGATGCTACGAGGCATGGGTAGCCTGGTGGGTGAGTTCGTGCCGTTTTTTGTTGCCTTAACCATCATGTTGTCTACCAGCGTTGATCTCACCCTGTTACTGCTGCTGTTTGTGCCTGTCGTTGGGGTTGCCACCTTTTTCTTTCGCCGGGCAACCCGTGAGATCTTCCGCATTGTGAGAAACACGGTTTCGGAGCTCAACCAGAATCTGCAGGAAAATTTATCCGGTATGCAGGTCGTACAGCTCAGCGAGCGAGAGGAACGAAACTTTGAAGCCTATACCGCCATCAACAAATCAAACCGCCGTTATGAATACCAATCGATCAACCTGGGAACGGTCTATGGCGCCTTCAATGACAGCCTGGCGTCTATAGGGCTTGGAATTATTATCTGGTACGGCGGTGGCGCGGTCGTGCAAGACCAGATGTCCCTGGGTGGAGTCATCCTGTTTACCAGGTTTATGAATATGCTGTTTACCCCGGTGGTCATGCTGGGAGAACAGTTAAATGTGTTGTTCCGTGCCATGGCAAGTGGTGAGCGTATATTTCAGGCCCTGGACTGGGACGAGCAGATCCATGAGCCCATCAACCCGCACACATTGCCAGCTCGCCTGAAAGGCAAGGTGGAGTTTCGAAATGTCAGCTTTGCCTATTCGCCTGACGTACCGATCTTAAAAAATGTTTCCGTGGTGATCGAGCCAGGGCAGAAACTGGCAATAGTGGGGCCAACCGGTTCCGGTAAAAGTACCATGGTGCGTCTGCTGGGGAGGTTCTACGATTTTGATCGGGGCATGATCTTCCTCGATGACATTGACCTTAATGACCTGCATAGTCGTGACGTCAGGCAGCGAATCGGCGTCGTGCTACAGGACTTTCATATATTCTCCGGCACAATTCTGGATAACATTGTTCTGGGTAACGAATCGATTTCTCGGCAGCGGGCTATCGAAGCAGCCAGAACCGTCAATGCGGATGGTTTTATTAATCGCTTACCTGAAGGCTATGACACACCATTGGTGGAACGTGGGACGAATCTGTCACAGGGGCAAAGACAACTTCTGGCCTTCGCCAGGGTGCTCGCTGCAGATCCCGAAATACTGGTACTGGATGAAGCAACGGCGAGCATTGATACGGAAACGGAACTGCTGATCCAGGATGGACTGCACAAGTTGATGCAGGGCAGGACGTCCATTTTGATCGCGCATCGTCTCCAGACCATTCAGGAGGCGGATCGAGTCCTGGTCCTGCACGGTGGCGAGGTGAAGGAATTTGGCACTCATCAGGAGTTGCTGGATCTAAAAGGAATCTACGCAACCCTGCATGAACTCCAGTTTCAGGATGTGAGTATTGATGACAAGGGTAATCTTCCTGGCCACCTCTAATCTTTACCCAGTTTATAGACCAGACCCAGGCGAGCTGAAATTTCCTCGTCCACCGAACCCCGGTACTCGGGTTTTGAGGCGTAAACCGCACCAAAGGATAACTGGGTACCAAGGACTGTCTGAGTCAGGGTTAGATTTGCCAGACCGCGGCTGTTTCTCATGGGATCATTTGAAATATCTTCATAGGACATCGCCAATTCAATATGGGTAGGTTCACTGGTGTTGATGATCCGGGCGTTGCGTGAATAACTCAGAGAATCAATGATGCTGCGTTCACTATCCAAAGCAAGCGTCGGAAACCCGGTTTCGTTGAAATCATACTCGTCTTTTAACGAGTAGATTAACGAGAACGCAAATCGTGGTCCTGCTGCAATCTGTTTGCCGTATTTCGCAAGATAGGTGCGCAAACAGGAGGGGGTTATATCACCGTTACATTCCCTGGATTTACGTGTTGCGTTGACACTGTACATACCCCATTCGTAGGAAAATTTTGCACTGGTTTCGTTTCTACCGGCAAGCTCATCCCGGCTTCGATATTCCACCGTGAAAACCAATTGTGGCTGATTGTTCACCAGGGTTTTAAGAGCAGAGAAACCGTTTGTTTTTAATTGTTCAGCCAAAATATTGTAGGCAAATTTTCTCTGCAGCCCCGCAGCCTCTATATAGGATACTGCTGCACCGGAACTACCTGAACAACCTGCTCTATTTGCTGCATCAACAAATCTGATATGGGTGTTTGTTCAATTTTGTTCTCGTCAAAACCCTCGTTGCTGGCGGCACACTGAATAAGTTGGTCGACAAGATCCTGGGTTTTATATGCTTTGGCAACATCAGCCCGGGTCCAGGCTTCATTGAATAGCCTGTTGATAAGGTCGTTGTGACTGCCGAGTTTACGCCCCATTGACTGACTGGTAAGGCTCCAGTGGAAGGATATCGAAACATCATCAAAGTCACCCAGTTCCTCGTTAAGTTGTGACTTCTGGGCGTCTGATAATTGCGATTCCAAGGGTTCGAACAGCCGGGCATTATTACGTGCAACACTGAGCTTGTGATTGTTACCAACCGAGTTAATCTCGTCTGGCGTTCTGCTCAGGATATCATTCAGCACATTATTCCAGTCAATCTGCAGGCCACTATCACCGTCGTTGCTCAGGTTCAGGCTATTGGCTAACAACTGGATTTTTGGGTTGAAATCATTCAGTGCAGAGGTGATCAACGAACCAGCAATGGTGCCTGCCCCAGTGTTTGTTTTTGCGAGCTTCGAAGACTCAGATGACTGGTTTTCTGTACTCACCAGACTTTTATTATTTGGTGAGTTTTCGCCATAGCCTCGAACACCAAGCGTTGCAAAACAGGTTTCGATTGTCATTGTGTCATCGCACCTGTCGTTTGCGTAGGCTGGCTGAAGAAGCGCCATAAACAATAGTGTTAACGAGAATGGAATTCTCATGCAGGCAGCTCCGTCAAGATGGCAAATTGTGCGTCCAGAAAGTCTTCCCCATTATCATCCGCATCGCCTGTCAGCGTCGTTGACTTCTCTCTTCCGGCCACGTCCACTGTTATAGTCACGGATCCCGTGCCAAAAATTGCGTTAACTATGATTCGATATCTCTTGGGTGAAAGTACGCTGAGAACAATGGGCTGATCGAAACTGGATTGCGTCCAGCGTTGATCTTCTTCACCGTTGATGTAGAGAAAGCCGTTAAGGACCACATCGGTTCCATCTGTTTGGGTGACTGTGATTTGTGCATCGCCGGAAGGTACATTCGTGAAATAATTGGTCATGCTCAGTTCCTTCTTTGCAATTTGGTTAATACATAGGTGCGCTGGTGCCGTTTAATCTCTCACCTGGCAGTTTTGATGAACATTACACACAAGCGAATGCTCTGTTTGTCGATGAATAGTATGATGCAACCAATAACACAAAAATCTGGGGGACAGGGATGAGCATTAGGGCGTCGATACTGAGCTTTTTCTTGAAGCGGGTGGTTAAGAAGCAGTTAGCCAACATGGATGACGTCGTCGCCTTGCGTAATCGTATGGCTGATTCCGCAAAACTGGGCGGCTCGATTCCAACGACCGTCTCTACGACCCCCCAGACGATTAATGGTGTTCCCTGTGAATGGGTTACTCTGGAAGATACGGACCAGAACAGGGTGCTACTTTATCTGCATGGTGGTGGATATGTGCTGGGCAGTCCCGACAGCCATCGATATCTTGCCTGGAAGCTGGCGGAAGCATCGGGCATGCGCGTATTGGTGGTTGATTACCGGCTGGCGCCGGAGAATCCCTTTCCCGCAGCGGTGGATGATGCGACTAACTGTTATCGTTGGTTGCTGGACGACGGGTTTAATCCAAAATACATCGCGATTGGCGGTGACTCAGCGGGGGGGGGTCTGGCGGCAGCCACCATGGTACAGTTGAGGAACCTGGGGTTGCCGCAACCAAACTGCGGGATTCTGCTATCGCCGTGGACAGATTTGTCTTTGAGTGGCCCATCGATTGAGTCAAACGCCAACGCCGATGTCATATTGAGCCGGGCTGCCCTTGAAGGCATGGCAACTCATTATCTGGATGAAAGAGATCGCAAGGCGCCGCTTGCTTCACCATTATTTGCCGACCTGACGGGACTGCCACCATTATTGATTCATGTTGGTTCTACTGAAATACTTTTGTCAGATGCAGAACAACTGGCAGAGAAGCTGAACGAAAATGGCGGTACGGCGAGGCTGGAGATCTGGCCTAAAATGCCCCATGTATTCCAGATGTTTGGTTCGCGAATCCCGGAGGGTCGCAAAGCAATTGATTCGCTGGGCGAGTACCTGAGGGAGCACACGAGGTAGTAAAGGTGTCGTTTTTCCTATGGAGTTAACATCACCCATTGCGAAAGATCTTGTCCTGTTGGGGGGCGGGCACAGCCACGTCATTTTGTTGAAAATGCTGGCAATGAATCCCGTTGCAGGATTGCAAATCACCTTGATCAGCCCAGATACCCGAACACCTTACTCAGGGATGTTGCCGGGCGTCGTTGCTGGCCACTACGGCAGCGAGGATATCTATATAGACCTGGTTCCCCTTTGCAGATTTGCTGGTGCACGATTCATCAAAACACGCGTCACGAATATTGACCCTTACAGCAAATTTGTTGAATGTGATGGGCGCCCACCGATCAACTATGATGTTCTCTCCATTAACGTCGGTATTACACCGTCCCTGGCTTCGATCGAGAATATCGCGGAGAAGGTTATCGCGGTCAAGCCGATCAGTGAATTTTTGCCCCGATGGTCAGCATTTCTAGCGCGTGCGAAGAAAAGCAAGGTTCAGAACGTCGGTATCGTCGGTGCAGGCGCAGGTGGAGTCGAACTGTGTCTCGCGATTAACCATCGACTCAGGCAGGAGATTAATTCTACGGCGATTGTCCACTTGCTTACAGACGACCAGCATATTCTCGCCAACTATCCGGCTCAGGTTCAGGCCCGGTTTAACAAACAATTGGAGAAACATCAGGTACACCTTCATACAGGCTTTGAGGTGGTTGATATACAGGACGGTATTCATGGCAGGGAGCTGGTTGCTGCTAACGAGAACCGACTGGCACTGGATAAGGTGTTCTGGGTGACCGCGGCTGCTTCCCAGGGGTGGCTGGCTGATACGAGTTTACCGCTGGATGATCAGGGATTTGTCTCTGTCAGGGATACGCTTCAGGTCGTTGAGTTCGATGACATATTCGCAGCGGGGGATATCGCCCATGTTCTGCCTCACCCTCGGCCCAAGGCGGGGGTGTTTGCAGTACGTCAGGGACCGGTTCTTTATAACAACATTCGCCGATACCTACTGGGCAAGCCTCCCAGGCCTTATGTACCCCAGGGTCAGTTTCTTTCGCTGATCTCAACGGGTAACAAAAATGCCGTGGCGTCAAGAAATGGCTTCACACTCGAGGGTCGCTTTATCTGGTTGTGGAAAAACTGGATTGATCAACGGTTTATGCGTCGATTTACCGAATTACCGGTAATGGAGGCGGCACATAACACTGGCCTGTTGGCTGATTTCGACAACCAGATGCATTGCGGTGGATGTGGATCGAAAGTGAGCGCCGATTTGCTCCATGAGGTATTACAGGAAATCAACATAACTGCCGACAATCTGGATGATGCGGCCGTATTTGAAGTACCAGCAGGTAAATTGATGTTGCACACCATCGATTCCTTTAAGTCATTTATCGATGACCCTTATGTGTTTGCACAAATCGCCGTAAATCACGCCCTGGGTGATATCTACGCCATGGGAGGTGAGCCGGTTACCGCGCTGGCAACCATCACGGTACCCTATGCCAAACCAGGTATTACCAGATCCATCCTGCAACAACTGCTGCAAGGGGCGAAGGAGATGCTGGATAAAGAAGGTGTCGAGCTAGTTGGCGGGCACACATCTGAAGGCAGCGAGTTGTCCATGGGTTTTGCGGTGAACGGACTGGCAAGTCGAGCAGAATTGCTGACCAAGGGTGGCATGGAGGAGGGTGAAGTTCTGATTTTGACCAAAGCCCTGGGGACCGGCATATTATTCGCGGCTGATATGCAATACCAGGCTACAGGCGCATGGATCGATCTCGCGTTGGCTTCCATGCTTCAGTCAAACAGGTTCGCCATGAAGGTTTTTAAAAAATCAGGCGCAACAAGCTGCACCGACATCACCGGGTTTGGCCTGGCCGGGCACCTGCGTGAAATGTTAACTGCATCCGGTAAAAGTGGGATCCTTGATCTGAATTCGATTCCCGTGATGGAAGGTGCTGAAAGCGTCTTTTCGCAAGGCATACGCAGTAGCCTGCACGAAGGCAATGAACGATCCTGCATTGGCATTCAAAAAGCAGATCATCCGCTCTATCCACTCCTGTTCGACCCCCAGACATCCGGTGGCCTGCTGGCGTCTGTCAAACAGGACCAGGTGTCACATGTTCTGGATGAGTTGCACGCAAACGGATACGCACAAGCCTGTGTTATTGGCGAGGTAGCTGGGCAAGCTAAAGGTGCCATTACATTTACTGCGGCTCTTCGGTCATGGAAACCCGATAACGCCCAATGATATCTCATAATCACGCTTGAGCCCGGGTTGCCCGCTGGATGGAATCCCATGGACGGATCAAGCTACTATCCTAAGAAACATTAGCAGGCAGCAAATGAGCGAGAACTGGAATTATGGGGATATTATTGACGCGGTGTCGTTAGTTGTACCCGGCGAGAGGGCGGCCTTTATACATGGTGATCGCACGATTACCTGGGCTGAAGCAACCCATCGCAGTAACAACCTGGCAACTAACATGCTTGCTAACGGCGCCCGCCCAGGTGACAAAGTCGCATTTTATATGCGCAATCGCCCGGAATATGCAGAGGCGATAGCCGCTGCGTTCAAAGCCCGACTCACCCATGTCAACGTCAACTATCGGTATATCGCAAACGAATTGGTTTACCTGTTGGACAATTCCGACGCGACTGTGTGCATCTTCACCAGTGAATTTTCCTCCCAGGTAGAACGTATCCGGTCAAAATTACCGCTGGTTACACAATGGGTTCAGGTAGAGGATGGCTACGCCGGATTGAGCGATACCATTGCTTACGAAAGCTACGCCGCCGCGGGTATGGGTGCGCCGCTTGATATTCAAAGAGAACCTGCGGATCAGCTGTTTATTTATACCGGAGGCACAACCGGTATGCCAAAAGGCGTGATGTGGAGTCACAATTCGCTGTGGAATGTACTCGGGGCAGGCGGCAATCCGCGACTGGGTATCACGGGGAGCGAAGACCTGGCGGAACATGTTGAACGGGTAAAAAATAGGTCGGCGCATCCTGTTAATCTGCCCTTGCCGCCGATTATGCACGGCACGGGCTTGATCTCTGCGGTCGGCGCATTGGCCAACGGCGGAACCTGCATCACCCTGCCCACGAAAAGCTTTGAGGCTGAAGTGGCACTGGCCGCGATTGACAAACATAAGGTCACCGCGGTCACTATCGTCGGTGATGCCTTTGCTCGTCCGTTACTGGAAACCCTTGATGAGAACCCTGGCAAATACGATATCTCATCCGTTGGGGTAATTTCCTCCAGCGGTGTGATGTGGACCCGTGATATCAAAGCAGGGTTGTTAAGACACAATCAAAACCTGTTGCTTGCCGACGGATTTTCATCCTCTGAAGCAATTGGTCTGGGTTCATCGGTCATGACAAAGGACAGTACCGTTGAAGTCGCGAGCTTTACACTGGGACCCAGGTGTAAAGTCTTCACTGACGAAGGCAGGGAAGTTAAGCCGGGCTCCGGCGAGTCAGGCAGGGTGGCAGTCTGTGGATACCTGCCAGACGGATACTATAAGGATCAGGAGAAAACTGAAAAAACGTTTAAGGTGTTTGACGGTGTGCGCTATTCCATCCCCGGTGATTATGTACGGGTAGAAGCTGACGGCACATTAACCTTGTTGGGCCGGGGTAGTAACTGCATCAATACTGCCGGTGAGAAGGTCTACCCGGAAGAGGTTGAGGAAGCAATGAAGATTCACGAAAGCGTTGCTGACTGTCTGGTGGTAGGTGTAGCAGACGCGAAATGGGGACAATCAATCACCGCTGTCGTTGAACTGTTGCCCGGATTTCAACTCGAAGAAATCGAACTACGCGACTTCTCTCGCTCCCACCTGGCCGCCTACAAGATACCCAAGCGTATCCTGGTTATGGACAGTCTCAAACGAGCCCCAAATGGAAAAGCCGATTACAAGCTGATCATGGAATTTGCCGAAACAGAATTAGGTATCGCATAACCAAAGTTAATTTTGATAGACTGCCCGACGGTAGAGCATCGTTTCCGGTGAAGCGCTTGGCCTTCAAAGCTGATGAGCTGCTGTTAAAGTGGCTGGTGGGTTCGACTCCTACCTCTACCGCCAAAGCATCCCTCCAAGAGACTCCGTAAGGTTCCATAAATGTTTTAGTTTCAATTACTTACGGAAGTAATGTAAAGTAAGTTTTTTGCATAAAACTCCATAGATAATCGTAACAACCCGCCATTTTAGTAACACGTTTAGTAACACTGGCGGGTTGGGGAACTGAACCGATGGCCAGAACTGTTAGGCCGCTGACCAACACTGAAGTTAAACTGCAATTAAAAATCCAAGTCTTCGCAATTGTCGGAGTTTTTGGGGAGTCTCGAATCAGCGAGTATTACTGCAACTACACGAAACTTGATTAAGTGGCAACTTCATACGATGACTCGTCCGAACGAAGCAGCCGGTACTCGGTGGGAAGAAATCGATTTTGAAAAGGAAATTTGGACAACATCTCCTTCTAGAATGAAGAAGTCTCGAACTCAAAATATTCCTCTTACAAAACAGGCTCTATGTATACTGGCAGAAATGAAGAAGGAGGGCGGTTATATCGAGTTCGTGTTTCCTGCTGAACGAAATCCGAGGAAGAACGTCAACAAAACGACGGCAAACATGGCACTTAGACAGTCGGCTCTCGCACATATTGATAATAATTCAGTTCGCCGTGCATACAACCGAGCCGAATATTTAAAGCAAAGAGGTGAAATGATGTCTTGGTGGTCAAGGCATATTGAGAATTCAGGCAAATTAGACACCGACGCTGACCTTCTTCCTAAAACTCACCAATCGGATACTTTTTGAGCGCCGCTTACCCTTCGATAGCAGACAAGAATCATCGCTTGAGTTCAAGTCCTAAAAAGACCGTTATCGACCCATTGCTGCCAGTTATGAAACTGCATATCACCCGTGAAAAGCCAATAAGGATGCCGGACCACGTGTACGTCAATCATAGATAACGACCAGAACGACCAGAACGACCAGAAGGTCAGCGAGTAGCATAACAACGGTCGATTGCAATGCTCCCGCAAGCTCGCCCTTGCAATGTCCGGGCAGGATGGACAAGAATGAGACTATGATGAAACTAATTAAAGTAATGACGGGCCTCGCCATTATCCCGCTTGCGTTTGTGATAATGGTGATCTTTCACGACCGTACCGCCGATAAGTCTGACTACAATTATGAGCAATTCTCTGCGAGTCAATATTCCCACGGATTCTTCAATGGGCCGGATGTGGGTAGCGCTGCCGAAGACTTCACACTATTGGATACGCAGGGAGTCAAACATTCGCTATCAGATTATCGGGGCAGTTATCTCGTGCTCGAAACCGGCAGCTTAACCTGCCCCCAATATATTAGTCGGATAGAACCGATGAGATCAGTGCTTGAAGACCATCCTGACGTAACATTCCTAACGATTTATGTTAGGGAGGCACATCCGGGGTCGCTCATCGGGTCTCATTCAAGTCAGCAAGAAAAGTCCACTTTAGCAAGTCGGCTACTCACAGAAGAACCTGAATCGCGAACAGTTCTGGTCGACGAGCTAACTGGCAGTGTTCATCAATCTTATGGTGCTTGGCCGAATATGGTTTACATTGTTAGCCCTGAAGGGAATATTGCATTTCGAGGTATGTGGAATAACCCAGAGGTTGTCTCAGAGGTATTGACACGGCTCAAAACAAATAGACCTGTAGGTGAACTGGCAACTGGACTCACGCCCAAGTTCGATGATACTGGTAGAGTGCTTGATAGAGCTGGTGGTCACGCAAAAAGTGACTTTGTGCTCGGAGTTGTTGCCTCTGCTTTTGGTTATGCAAGTACGGGTGTCAATTAATCTCTGTCATACAAGTTCAAAGGCTGCTGTTGTTAAGGATTATCAGATGCCTGCGGTCGCAGGTACACACTGAGCGAATCACAAAAGATCAGGAAGCGGGCGTCAGATAATCCCCAGGGGAGGAAACCGCGGGGTGCGGAGTTGGATTCATGTCGTGCGCCGAGGCTATGGGGATTAGAACAACTT
>LWDU01039429.1_pt1 | contig 40779 bp, 38 predicted proteins | sample 727161 | NCBI WGS metagenome assembly LWDU01 (sample SAMN04566230, study PRJNA314399) | hydrothermal vent metagenome | isolation source: deep sea hydrothermal plume seawater | place: Mexico: Gulf of California, Guaymas Basin | collected 2004-07-11
CGCACCAAAAACGTCGTTGACGAAATTGGAAGGCGCAAGAATTCAGCTCGAAAACTGGAGAACGGACTACATTGAGATCCGGCTGCACTCCTAGCTCGGAGGACACCCTCCAGCGAGGTGTCTGGCCAGCGTGATGGAATGGGCTTTGCCGTAAAGCGGCGGAACCAAGCTTGAATCCGGATTATGGGGCAGGTCACCCCAGTCCTCTATTATGCTTCGAGCATGGATCAACACATCTCCGAACTACGAGCGCCGCTCGGTTTCACCCGAGCCGAGGACGTATCTCCTGACCACGAACGCGAGGGGATGCTGCGCGCCCGGACGCTTCCGTTCGGCGTTGATCCGTACGGGGCACTCGATTTCCGGTCTTGCGTGCTGAACGACTGCACGAAACTCGAGAACACTGAGCTCCTCGTCGATGAGGCAGGGTTCGAGACGATCGATCTTTCGAGCAACGTCGCATTGCAGCAGGCGATCGAAACGGTGCGCCGCGAAGACCGGCTTTCGACTGCGGCGGCTGATGCGCTGCGATTGAGTTTGAATGGCACGCCGATCCGGCTGGCCAATGGAAGATCCCTCCGGATCGAGCACGTCGCGGACGAGGGGATGATCCATCGTCGCGCGGGACCCAACGGGCTCGACGTGAACCCCGACGGCATGGACGGCGCGAACGGCCACGGAGGCGCGCCGGGGATCCACGGCGACCAGGACGTACTCGGAACCCCACTCAAGCAGATGATGGACGGGGCGGCGCCAACACTCTTCCGACACCAGACACCCGATGCGCGCAACGACGACTCGTCTCTCTTCCTCTTGAACTTGTGGATCCCGATCCAGCAGATCACTCGCCCGCTGGTGTTGATGGACCGTCGAACTCTACAACCGCAGTGCCACCAGCTTCGCTACGGCTTGCCGGTGACGAGCTTCCTCGACCGGGATGACGAGGCGAGCGTCAACGATATCTGGAAGTTCCTGCCCGACCCCGCACAAGAATGGTACTTCCGTTCGGTGATGGGCTCCGACCAAGGCTACGTGTTCGACACTCTCGGCCAAGCCCACGGCGCATGCATCCTGCCTGGGGAGGAGGCGCTCGAGCAACTCCACTTGCAGATCGGCCGCGCGTGCGAGGCCGTGGCAAAGGGCGATGCAAGCGCGCTGCGCGAAGCCACGGCGGCACCGTCACTCGCACTTCCCGAGATCACGACCGAAGCGATCCGCGACGCATGGCAGTGCATGACGGAATTGCTGGCGGAGGCCGAAACGCAGGCAAGCGAGATCTCCGCGTTGGACGAGCACTGGCTCTCGCGCGCACGCGCAGCGATGGACGTAGTTGTTCGCAAGTCGGTCGAGATGCGGATGGTCGTTACGCTGTCGACGGAGTGACTAACCTCGCGGAGCGGTGATGCGAGACCGATCAATCCGATTGTCAGGAGCAACCCTGTAGAGGGCTCCCGGATTGCCGGAGGCTCACACCGCCCCGCGACGCCGCCTGAAGAATCCACTGCCCGCCAACATCATCACCAGCCCCGCGAGTCCGGGACCGAATAGCCCGGGAACCGGAGGCAGCGGCGGCGCGAGGATATACACCGGCACGTTGAGGGGCGCGATTGCGATGGTCTCGACAACATGGAGGCCGTTGTAGTCGAACGCGACGTGGTAGTTGTTGCTGATGAGGTACGGCACCTGGGTCGCGTAGCTGCCTTGCGGCGCGATGAAGGGAAGGACGATCTCACCGCTGCCGCCAAAGAGCGGGGCATTGAGCCAGCCGCCCAGCAGAAGCGGGGCCGTGCTCGGGGCTACATGACCGAGTCCCATCTGGGGCAAGTCGAGGCGCATAGGAAAAACAAGCCCCGTTTTCGCCAAACGTGCTGATAAGGGACGCTATGTCAAATCAGGGTGTGGGGAGAGAAGCCGGGTGGCGGGAAGAATAGAGTCCCTTACGGCGGCAACGCCCTGTCGCCCATCGATGCGGGAATACAGCCGCTAGACTTGATCAGCAAGCCACTCGACCTTGAAGGTGAGACTGTTGTCGCAGAATTTCGAAGACATTCCCGCTTGTCCTGCTGACTTTTACAGTCGATCCGCCATTCACGAGCCCCATGCGACTTACCGAGCGCTACTCGACGCGGGACCGATCGTCCGCCTCACGAAACAAAAGGCTTTGGCCGTAACGCGCTTTGCCCCGTTGCGAAGTTTGCTTAAGAACGACAGTGACTTCGTGAGTTCAAAGGGCGTCACGATGAACAGCTTCCTGAATAAGATGTCTGCGAATTCGGACACTGTGCTTGTGACTGACGGCGAAAAGCACAACCGTTTGCGCCGCATTTTAATGGCCCCAATGCGACCACGAGAATTGGAAGCGATCGTCGGGCGTGTTCGGCAAACGGCCGACGAGAAAGTCGATGAACTCGTCGGTCGTGGACACTTCGAGGGAATGAGTGAACTCGCCAGTCACCTACCCGTCCACATCGTGGCGGAGCTAGTCGGCCTGCCGCCGACAGAGCGCGCAAAAATGGTTCATTGGTCGAAGGCCACCTTCAATACCATTGGCCCCTTCAATCTCCGATCGCTGCGGACATTGCCATCCGCCGCGAGCATGTTCTCGTTCCAACGACGACTCAAGGCCAGCCAAGTCGAGCCCGGCACATGGGTTCACCGCCTGTTCGAATTGCGCGACAAAGGCGAGATCCGCCACAGCGAAGCGATCGGTATGGTGCTCGACTACATCGCACCGAGCCTCGACACCACAATCTTCGCGACCGGCAACATGCTGCACCGCTTGGCGAAACACCCGGACCAATGGAACAAGTTGCGGGAGGACCGAAGCCTGGTTGCAAATGCCGTGAACGAATCCCTTCGCATTGATTCCGTCGTTCGCGCGTTTACTCGCGTCACCGCGCGGGACGTCGAATTCGAAGGGTTCTCTATCCCGGCTGGCGAACGCATCCTGGTTGTCTTCGGAGGCGCGAATCTCGACGAACGACACTTCCCCAACCCAACCGCTTTCGACATCACCCGCGACGCACGGGATCACATGGCCTTCGGCCACGGCTCCCACGCGTGTGCCGGAACAAGACTCGCGCGCATGGAAATGGAAGCGCTCCTGGAAGCGATCCTCGATCGCACCGAGAGAATCGAAACCGGCAGACCCAAAATTTCGAACAACAACACGTTGCACGGTTTCGATGCGTTACCGATGAAGTTGATTCCGAATTAGGAATCGGGCTCCTCGCCCCGCGCGTCGCGCGGGGACTCCACCTACGCCGCCTCGCGATCGAGCCCCGAATGGCGGCGCTTTTCTTCTTCGATGGCCTTGATCGATGTCGCGCAAGCTACGCCGCGGTTTCGGCGGACAGCTTCCCCAACGTTTCGGTCATGTCCAACGAAGTCGCGAGCCTCGGGGTCGATTCCGACTTTCAATACAGCCTCGACCTTCGGCTAGAAGGGCTCGAACGACGGGGAACGGCGAGTTCTGGCGAGCACTACAATTGTCTGGAGCCAACTCGTTGCGACGATTGACTCTATTCTGACGCTGAGAACTTCGAAAAACGGTGAGCCCATCCGGGAATCACCGCTCGCGCAACCCGGCCCCGAGTGGCATCCTCCGCCCCATGACCAAAACAGCCAAACTATCTCTCAACGACCAAAATATTGACCTTCCTGTCATCGTAGGAAGCGAAGGCGAAGTCGGGATCGACATCTCGAAGCTTCGCGGGCAGACCGGCGCGATCACCCTCGATCCGTCGTTTGCAAATTCCGGCGCCTGCGAGAGTGCCATCACCTATATCAACGGCGAAAAAGGGATTCTTCGCTATCGCGGCTACGACATTGCAGACCTCGCCGAGCACGCGAGCTTCCCCGAAGTCTGTCACCTGTTGATCTACGGACGCCTACCGACTCGCCCCGAGCGAGAAGACTTCCGCGGGCGGCTCACTCGCCATTCACTCGTCCACGAAGACATGAAGAAGTTCTTCGAAGGCTTTCCTCCGACCACGCATCCGATGGTCGTCTTGTCTTCGATGATCGCGTCGCTCTCGGCCTTCTACCCCGGAGACGACACTGCGGAAGAGATCGACCTCAACATCATTCGGCTGCTTTCGAAGGCCAAGACGTTGGCTTCGTACTCCTACAAGAAATCGATCGGCCAGCCGTTCATGTACCCCCAGAACGACCGCACCTATCTCGAGAATTTCTTGATGATGATGTTTGGCGTCCCTGCGGAGAAATACGAAGTCAACCAGGTGGTGCGACACGCGCTGAACAAGCTTTTGATCTTGCACGCCGACCACGAACAAAACTGCAGCACCACCGCGGTTCGTGTCGTCGGGAGCGGGGGCGCAAACCTGTTCGCCTCAATTTCCGCGGGCGTAAGCGCGCTATGGGGACCGCTGCACGGTGGTGCAAACCAGGCCGTCATCGAAATGCTCGAAATGATCCAGGCTGACGGCGCCAACTATCAAAAGTACGTTGACCTCACAAAATCGAAGGACAGCGACTTCAAGTTGATGGGCTTTGGTCATCGGGTCTATAAGAACTTTGACCCACGCGCACGCATCCTTAAGGAAGCATCGGATAATGTGCTCGCGAGTCTCGGGGTCGATGATCCACTGCTTGAAATCGCGCAGCGCCTTGAAGAAGTCGCGCTCGCCGACAGTTACTTCGTTGAACGTAAGCTCTATCCCAACATCGATTTCTATAGCGGCATTATCTACCGCGCAATGGGAATCCCGACGGACATGTTTACCGTGATGTTCGCATTGGGACGGCTACCGGGATGGATCGCGCACTGGCTCGAACAGCGAAACGCACCGGGCACTCGGATCAACCGGCCGCGCCAGATCTACACCGGCGAAACCGCACGTCCGTGGGTTAAACTCGACAATCGTTAGGAACGAGAAAGCATCGTTCAACCGGCTGAAACTAGACGAGCATCTGCCTCAGCAACGCTTCGCACTGCGCTTGACTCATATAGCGCGGGACGGGGTAGTTGAGGTGGGCTTCGTCTAGGGCCTGGGTGGCGATCGGCGTGACGTCGTCGCTCGCGAGTGCATCGAGCTTGAACGGAATCTCGATCTTGGTCATGAGATCACGCACCGCGTCGATGAAGCGGTCAGCCTTCTCGAGATCGTTGCTGCCCTCACAACCGATGAGGTCAGCCAAGCTTGCAAGCCGCTTCGCCGCGACGGGTTTCGAAAACTCCAACACGTGAGGCAGCGCGATGGCGTTCGCGAGCCCGTGTGGTGTTCGATAGTAGGCACCAAAGGTATGGGCGATTGCGTGGACGTATCCCACGCTCGTGCGGGTAAAGGCCAAGCCTGCGTAATACGACGCGAGCGCCATTGCCTTGCGAGCTTCGAGGTTATTTCCGTCGGTACAGGCGGTCTGAAGATGTCGAAAGATCAGCCGAACGCTGATCTTTGCGTACATCTCAGTCGTTTCGTTGGACATTTTGGACAAATAGGATTCGACTGCGTGAGTCAGAGCATCCATCCCCGTGGCTGCAGTGATGGGGACGGGAAGGCCCGTCATCAGCGTCGGGTCGAGGGCCGTCATAAGGGGAATCAACTTTGGATCGGTGAAGAACTTCTTCGCGTGCGTCTTCGGATCGGAGACCACCGCCGCCAGGGTTACTTCCGACCCGGTCCCCGCAGTGGTCGGAATCGCGAACAGTGGCATTGGCGCGTGCTTCACCTTCATGATGCCTTCGAGCTTTTCAGGAGGTCCCGGATTCGTTGCCGCAGCGGCAATCACTTTCGCGGCGTCCATGGAAGACCCGCCCCCAACTGCGAGCACGACCTTGCACTGCTCGCTCACAAGCTGCGCCAAGCCGGCCTCGACCTGCACCGTGGTGGGGTCAGGTTCAACGCCCGCGTAGATAGACCAAGGAAGACCTACGGCGTCAAGGGCTTCGGCAATGCGACCGACCAAGCCGATTTCGACCAGCACAGCGTCCGTCACGATCAGCACTTTGTCCGAACTCAAATGCGCGATCGACTCACAAAGTTCCGTTGATGCGCCCGGGCCAACAAACGTGACCGGAATTTTGTCGGGAAGCAATTTCGCGAGCACTCCCGCAACTGCGATCGCGATGTCGTGCAGGAATTTTTTCAATCCGAACATGCTGTTCCTCCAAACTTTTCAGGTAGCGCCCCCACCACACTACCTGACACCCTCTGCGACTCGCGAGGCTTGAGATCAGTACCAAAACCTCGGTCAACCCACGCTTGAGATTCGGGAGAGATCGATACACTCGCGAGCGAACAAAACCCACCCTCTGACCACGGAAAGACCACGATGCAGACAGACCTCAGACTGATCGGAAGCGGATCATCCCCTTATACGCGCAAACTTCGAGCCGCGCTGAGATATCGACGCATTCCCTATCGTTTTGTGGTCGCGGGAAGCGAAGAACAAAAGGCATTGCCCGAGAGGCCACTGCCTCTGATGCCCTGTCTCGTTTTCCCTGACGCAGACGGCGAACCCACCGACCCGATGTCGGACACGACCCCGATCCTGAATCGACTCGAAGACGATTTCCCCGAGCGCTCTCTTCGGCCCGCCGACCCCGCGCTTCGATTGATCGACGCACTCATCGAAGACTATGGCGACGAATGGCTCAGCAAGTGCATGTTTCATTACCGCTGGGCATTTGCGCCGGACACGAAGAAGGCTTCGTCCTACATGCCGTACGGGCACATGATCTCAATGCCACCCTCTGCGGGCATGCAGTTCGAAAAGTCGATCGCCGAGCGGCAGATTTCGCGTATCGGCGTTGTGGGTTCGAACGAGACCACCGCTCCCGTGATCGAAGCAAGCTGGTCGCGCTTCGTAAGCCTCTTCGACGAACATATCCAAAGCCAGGCTTATTTGCTGGGCAACCGACCCGGCGCCGGCGACTTTGGCTGTTACGGACAGATGACGATGTTGGTCATCACCGACCCGACTCCGATGCAGATCGCCCTCGACATCTCACCGCGCGCTTACGCGTGGACCGAAAAACTGGACGACATCTCGGGTTTGGAAGTGAGCGACTCAGATTGGATCGACCTAAATCATCCACCCGCGACACTGCGCAAACTGTTGGACGAGGTCGGGCGTGTGTATGCGCCCTTCCTGCTCGCGAACGCCGCTTCCGTTGAACAGGGCCTCGAGCAGGTCGAGTGCGAAATTGATGGACGACCGTGGGTTCAAGATCCGTTTCCCTACCAGGCCAAGTGTCTCAGATGGCTTCGCGAGCAGTACGCCACGCTGCCCAACGCGTCGCGAGAGACGGTAGACGCGACACTGGCAGGGACAGGGTGCGATGCGTTGTTCGCGGCGTCGTAGCGTCACCACGATGAGAAGAAGCGCCGTCCCACGCCCGAAGTGCGACGAAAAATGAAGACGTTTCCAAAGCGCACGGCTTGCACAGGCGAGTGCCGACTACGAAGTCAACAACGACCGCGTGTGTTCCGTCGTCACTCTTCCCGAAGCCAGCATTGACGCTGAGATCAGTCCTCGACACGGGACTTCAGCGCTTCACGCCAACTGAGACCGCACCCCAGCGCCGCCAAGATCAAGGCCAGCACGAATCGTGGATCTCCACCTTGGATCCACGGGTCGATGGGGAACGCGATGGTCTTCGCCATCGCTGCGATCTTGAAGTCATGCGAGGCTACGAATTCGGGATTCATTGCGATGTCGAGCATGTCTCGGCGACTGCGATATCGCATACCCGCTCCAGTACTCCAACGTTCCATGCCGTCGGCATTCATGATGTCCATCGCGTTGGCCGCCGCTGTGCCAAAGAGCACGGGATGACACGCGCGCTTGAACAACTGGGGGAACATGTACTCCATGTACTTTGCGAGGACATCCTCGCTCGATTCTCCGGGGGAGACGCCTGCGACCTGCAACGGGGTGTCGTACATGTCGATCACGTTGATCATCACGAAGTCGTCGCCCGTGTCTTCTTCCATGAATTTGCGAATCCGCGCGATGCGCTCGGGCGGCGCGGCGGGCTCACCGGATTCCGCCAGGGAGATGTAGTGCGCGATCTCTTCTTCGGTCAGCGGGCCTCCAAACGAGGTGTACCAGCTGAAGAAGAGCACGTAGAGGCTTACCAAAATTGCCCAGATCCAATGGGTTCGTGTCATGTTCAATCCCTTTAAATGGCTAAATCCGCGACTTCGCGTATTTTTTCTTGGCGACAAGTATTAGCACGCAACGTGTCATCTTCTCAGCCCACCCAACCCCGCGACGAGACCTTGTCCTTGATCGAGTCCGCGAACTTCACCATCGGCAACAAACAGTCCGGACGGTCCAGAAGTCGGAACACCGCTGCACATCGGCGGCCAACGCCCAGAGCCGATGCGATCGTGTCTTCGCGCAAGAACGGCTATCGTGACGACCCGTTTTTCTGATAACCCGCGTCGCCGCGCGGCCCCCTCCCTCGCCGAACAATCCCTCGGCATTCCATCAAGCGCGACCTTCAATCGGCCTCGCCGCCCGTTCCACCAGGAGATGAAACTATGAAGATGACCACCGAAGAAGCCTTCGTGAAGGTTTTGCAGATGCACGGCATCGAACATTCTTTCGGCATCATCGGCTCTGCCTTCATGCCGATTTCAGACTTGTTTCCGAAAGCGGGAATCACATTTTGGGACGTGGCCCACGAAACCAACGGCGGCTACATCTGCGACGGCTACACGCGAGCCAGCGGTAAAATGGGTATGGCGATCGCGCAGAACGGTCCCGGCGTCACGGGCTTCGTCACGGCGATGAAGACGGCGTACTGGAACCACACGCCGATGTTGCTCGTTACGCCCCAAGCCGCGAACAAGACCATCGGACAGGGCGGCTTTCAGGAAGTCGAACAGATGGCGATGTTCCGCGACATGGTTTGTTATCAGGAAGAGGTGCGTGACGCGTCACGCATCGCCGAAGTTCTCAACCGCGTCATCTTGAAGGCATGGCGGGGCTCCGCGCCGGCGCAGATCAACGTGCCGCGGGATCTTTGGACCCAGGTGATCGACATCGAGCTCCCGCAGATGGTTCGCTTCGAACGTCCTTCCGGCGGCAAGAACGCCATCGCCGAAGCCGCAGCACTTCTCTCGCAAGCGCGCTTCCCCGTCGTCCTCAATGGCGCGGGCGTCATCCTCAGCGACGGCATCCCCGCCTCGCGGGCGCTGGCTGAAAAACTGAGCGCGCCGGTCTGCTGTAACTACCAACACAACGACGCGTTTCCGGGCAGCCATCCCTTGGCATGCGGCCCCCTCGGCTACAACGGCTCGAAGGCTGCAATGGAGTTAATCGCTCAAGCCGACGTCGTACTCGCATTGGGAACACGACTCAACCCGTTTTCCACCCTCCCTGGCTATGGCATCGACTACTGGCCCAATGACGCCAAGATCATTCAGGTTGACATCAATGCCGACCGCATCGGCCTCACCAAGAAGGTCACCGTCGGAATCGAAGGCGATGCGAAGCAGGTTGCTGAACAGATCCTCAACCAGCTCACAGCGACGGCCGGCGACGCAGGTCGCGGCGAACGCGAAGCGTTGATCGCCACGACAAAGACGAATTGGGAAAAGACACTTTCCGAAATGGACCACGAAGACGACGACCCGGGCACAACCTGGAACGCACGAGCGCGGGACCGCGACGCGGACCGCATGGCGCCGCGCCACGCGTGGCGCGCCATTCAGGAAGCGCTGCCGAAGGACGCCATCATTTCGTCGGACATCGGAAACAACTGCGCGATCGGCAACGCGTACCCGTCCTTCGAGGTCGGTCGCAAATACTTGGCGCCAGGCTTGTTCGGCCCCTGCGGTTACGGCTTCCCGTCGATCGTGGGTGCAAAAATCGGCTGCCCCGATGTTCCGGTGGTTGGCTTTGCGGGCGACGGCGCCTTTGGCATTTCGATGAGCGAGATGAGCTCGATCGGCCGAGAGAACTGGCCGGCCATCACCATGGTCATTTTCCGCAACTACCAATGGGGCGCGGAAAAACGAAACACGACGCTCTGGTTCGACGACAACTTCGTGGGCACCGAACTCGATCCCCAAGTGAGTTACGCGGGCATCGCCGAGGCTTGCGGCCTGAAGGGTGTCACGGTGCAGACTCGGGCCGAGATGTCCGAAGCCCTCAAGATCGCATGCAAAGAACAGTCGAATGGCGTGACGACGTTCCTCGAAGTCTTGCTCAACCAAGAACTGGGCGAGCCCTTCCGTCGGGACGCAATGAAGAAGCCGGTTTCGGTCGCAGGCGTGAGCGCTTCGGACATGCGTCCGCAAGAGCGCTAAACGACCCCACTGCCGCGCTTTCGAATGACGAATCCTGAAACGGTCGAACTCGGCGCGTCAAAACGCCGCAGGGATCAGACGATCAGCCACACCAACGCAAAGCACGCAGCACCGGCCACGTTGCCGACGTTCCGGCTCCAAGGAAGCCTGCCCGTCGTGGTTGCCTTGCCGAGTTCTGCGCTGGGCTCGCCACCTTCGGCAACCGCGCGAACGATGGGCACTTCGAATGCACCCGCCCCAACAGCCCGAGTCACGAGCGTTGCGAACAGCACTTGGCCACTGAGCGTGCCAAACGGCAGCAAAATCAACGCAAGGATCACCGGGACCCACGGCGCAAGGATGCCACCCCAACTCATCCAGGCGAACTGTTCTTTGTCGTTCTGGTCGATCGGGAAGTTGAACATGAAGAAATGACCCTTCGGTTTTTCGAAAACCGGCGACTCTGAGCCCGACAAGCGAGCGCCCGTAAAGTGCCCCCATTCGTGAATCGTCGACGAGATCACAACGCCCGCAACGACCGCGTTTGCTACCGCGACGAAGTTGGCGACTGCCCAGCCTGTCACTTGCGCCCAAGTTTCGGCTGCACCCCACATGGTGAGCGCGCCCATCACCATCGCAAAATGAAAACTCCCGATCTGCTTCATGCGCGCGCGATCGAAAGCCTTTGCGGCGTCCTTCAAGGCAGCGAGTTCATTCGCATCCATCGTGGCTTCGGCCATGTTCGGCTCCTTCTTTTGATCGCGACCTTGCGGTGCGATCGACTCTTGGACGTCACGCCTTCACGCGTGCTCATCCATTCATCATGCTCTTCGAGTCGGCGCCGAATGTCAATCGCCGCCCCGCAAGGAGGCGTGACGACACGACAACATCCGCTTGGGAGAGGGACTCTCCGACGCTTCGCTGCAGTCTGTCGTGATCCGCGTTCGTCGTCGATCCATTTTCACGAAACGCCGGGCGTGCGGCCCACACTGTGCCCAAACCGGTAGTGTCTCCTCCATTCGTTAACGGCGCCCCAGAATCGATACTCGACCGGTCCCCGCGCTACCGAGCTGGAGGTTTCATGATCACGAAGAGCCATTTTCTCGCCGCGGTATTTGCAGCGCTATTCTTTACCGCGTGCAGCGGCCCATTCGTCGTTTTTCCTGGCGGTGCGCTCCACGGTCAATCCGCGCCCGCGCCACAGAGTTGGGCATTTACGGACGCCATCGACACGATCCAACTAGAAACCAACCCGGCTGATCCGTACTCGGTAAACATCTGGGTCATCGGAATGGGCAACGCGCTGTATGTCCACGCAGGTGCCAATCGCGCGACATGGATTGAAAACATGGACGCCGATCCGAACGTGCGGCTGCAGACCGGGGATACGATTTACGAACTCGCGGCAACTCGCGTCACGAGCCAAGAAGAATTCGACCGATACAGCGCGCCATATGAAGAGAAGTACGGCAACCCGCCGCGCAACCTGAATGTCGCCGAGGTCTACCTGTATCGCCTCGTTGCAAGGTAGTGCGGCGAGGTAGGCAGTACGGAGAGGCAGTGCGGCGACCACGCCGCCCCACGCACGCTCCTAGTGCGGATACTTTTCGCTGTTGCGAAGCATGTACGCCGGGCCATGTTCAACGTTGATCGAAGCGTTTTCGCCGTAGATGCTTTCTTTTTGTGCCTTGAACTCTTTTCGATTGGCGCCCAGCGGTGCGAGAGCTTCCGCGCGGGCGCGCGCAACGTCCAAAAGGGATTCCGCACTCGCGATCTCTTGAACAATGCCGGCTTCGAGCGCTTCGGGTCCGGCCCAACGTCGCGCGAGCTGAACAGTTTCGAAAAACGTGTTCGCCGGAAGCTTGTGTTTGAAGAGCGCAAGTTCGGGGCGTGGGATCACCATGCCGAGTTGCATTTCATTCGCGCAGGCGAACCCACGGTCTTCGCGCATCACGCGCTGGTCGTGACACAAAGCCGACATCAAGCCGGCACCAAACGCGTGTCCATTGATCGCGGCGACACTCGGAACCGACAGCGTGATGATTCGGCTCATCAACGTCATGAACTCAGCGCCAAAGACTTTGCGGTCACCACCCGGGTCGTCGTCAGTTGGGTTCTTGGACGAGATCCAATCAAGATCGAGGCCGTTTGAAAAGAATTTCTCGTTCGCTGACGTCGTGACCAGCGCCGCCGGCCCGTCGGAGGCTTCGACCTCATCGATCACTTCGGTAAATGCCCGGACGAACGTCGTGTTCCATCGGTTTTGCCCGTCGGTCATGATGAGGGTGAAAACGTTACCGTCGCGCTTGAGGTCGATCATGTTGTCCCCGATTTAATGGTGCGCCCTAAGGAGTCTGCGCGTCAGAAGGCGCAGACTGTTAGGGATTCTCGTCGAGATCGGCTCGGATGCCCTTGTTGTGACACAAACTATGTCACAATGTTTCCTGCAACAAGGCGCGTGCAGTCGAGACCGCGCCAGCATTCGCAATCACACGAATCCTCGGGAGTTTCGAGATGACAACCGTAAGCGAGACGATCCCCAGCGGGCTACAGCCGCAAGTCGACGCGGCACTTCGCTGGTTCAACAGCACACAAGAAGACGAATTCAAGGTAACCGGGATCCTCAACGCGGACTCTGCACTCACAGCCGCCGAACCCCTCGAGCTTCGACTCGTCCTTTGCAGCGGAGACACCTGTCAGCAGAAGAGCTTCAAGGTTGCGACGGCGGACTCCGGCTTCGACATTCAATTTGCCGAGGCCGAGGCAAGCACAAACGAAACGACGACTGAACTTCAACCCGAACTCGACCCGCCGCCCGGCCCGCGTCGCGCATGGCTCGACTCGGTCCTCACCAAACACTCCTTCGTCGTGCTCGTCTTTTACCGCGGCTTCTGGTGACCTCCCTGTCGCTCCGAGTTACGGGGCTACAGAAATAGTGGTGTGGTCGAGAATATCCGCGCAGCAGGTGGCGAGATCTACGCCATCACGAGCGAACCACAGCGTCTTGCCGATGCAGCCGAAAAAGATTGGGACTTCGGCTTCGAATCGGTCGGCGATCCGCATCACGAAATTTCGAGCACCTGCGTCGAGCGCGGATTGCTTGAATTGATCGTCAACACCAAGACGGAGCTCACGGCGCCAAAAGGCACGAAATTCAGTCATCCAAAGGGATACTTCCAGCCCGGCGTGTTGGCTTTGGATTCGAACGCGCGCGTACTCTACCGCTGGCGCAGCATACCGACGCGAAACAACATCGGCGGCGCCGTTGCACGACCTACCGCGCATTATGTTTTCGACTTGGTGTCCAAGGCGCTCGCGTCCGCAACATCGGACACAGCCGCAGCGGATGCAGAACTCGACACCAACCCCGAACTCGACTCGCGAGGCATCCCGTGGCCTCTCTTCATGTCGCTTCTCGTGGCAAATGGCTGGTTCACCAAGCCGCAAACGTTCGGCTATCAACCCGGGGGTCCGTCCACGAATCAGAAACTTTCGAACGCCGCGATCCGCATTCTATTTTTTGTCGGAGCTTGGGCAATCGCCTTTGCAACCTTGCCGACGCTGTGGGTTGGAGTCGGACTCGTGGGGTGGGCCACATGGTTGACACCCAAAGTCCGGTTCTTCAACGATCAGTTTCAGAACGTTCCAAACGTATAAGCTCGGCGATCGCCGGGCTGGCAATGGAGTGGGCAAACGACCATCGATCGAATGGCGTCGATATAAAGGCTTCCGAGTTCAACCCGGGAGGCACAAACGATCGAATTCTCTCGAGCGCGACCGGTGCGGCAAATTGAATCGCCATTGTCGATGTTCGCCTGGCCTTCTGACCCGCTAGTCGATTTCGATGACGTCGCTTCCCGGCGGCAGGCGAAACGTCATGCCGTCTTCGCCCAGCATCACGTCGACATCCCCCTGGTCGACATCTCGCATAAAGAGCCACTTCCGGATCGCACCCGGCAGCGGTGGGACCAGATGCGTGAAGACTAAGGTCTGGACGCCCGCCGCATTCGCCGACTGAGCCGCTTCGTTCGGACTCGTATGATAGTCGGTGACGTCCAGCGTAATCTTCTGAAGCCGACTACTCCCCCTTTCCCCCATCGCGTGGCTGACCTGCGTCATCACGCTCTTGATCAAGACTTCGTGGATCAGCAGATCCGCACCCTTTGCGTTCAGCTCTAGATTGGTGGACTTGTCGGTATCCCCGCTGACTACGACGGACCGACCTTTGTAGTCGAAGCGATATCCAACCGCGGGTTCAATCGGTTCGTGGTCCACCGCAAATGCGGTCACAACCAGATCGCCATCTTCGAGGATCTTCGTACCCGGACCGTTTGTGTACGGCACGCTGTGAGCCAGCCACTCGGTCGCACCGGGCGGCATGACTTCCGCGCTGTGGTGCGCAATCCGATACCCGTCGTCCAATGCGTACGCTTCTTTAAACCCACGTACGACACGGTCGACCCCTTCCGGCCCATACACGTTGAGCGGGCCGGTTCGGCCGTTGGCCCAACTCTGCATGGCCCATTCGCCCAATTCGCCGATGTGGTCGGAGTGAAAGTGCGTCAGGAAGATTCCCGCGACCGCCCGGGTCGGATAGCCGGCAATCTGCGCCACTTCTTGAGACCCCGGCCCCACGTCAACGACATAGACTTTGCCGCCGGCGACAACCAACGTACAAGCTGCCGCGCTGTCTGCATCGGGAAGCGGCGAGCCCGTCCCGCAGAGGAACACGTGCAACGCGTCGTCTTCGAGTGTCGCCTGCGCTGCAGAACTCGCTTGTCTGTTTGCGGCACTTTTCACAATACGACCGACCATGGCTTCACATCCGAGTGATGCAACCAGCGAAACAATGCCGATCCAAAGTACGACGCGCGTAACCGTCTGATGAGCCTTCATGCTGTTTTCTTTTCTCCGATTTTGAATAGTGGAAGGGTCACACACGGCTACTGCTGAAGTAACGCCTTGATTGCGCTGCAAAGAACACGACCGGTCGCCGCGGTCGAAAGTCTTTCGTGGGTCCTCAGTTCTTCCCAATAGCCAAATGAAAGCAGCGCAGCGACGGCCGCCACCTTGTCACGACGTGCCGTCTCATTCAGAGCATCGAGTTCAGACGCGAACGAAGCACGCACTTGTCGACGCAGTACCGATCGAAACCATGCGTACCGGTCGCGAAGCTGTTTCGAAAACGGCTCGGTCAAGATCGCAGCCCGCCGGACTGGGGAAGTAATTTGGTTGCGTGCAACCGAGTTGGCCACGAGCGATTGGATTCGCTGGTCGAGTGTCCCCTCTTCGACGACTAGAGGGAGCTGTCGATCAACACGTTCGATTTGGAGTTCACAAACTTCCTCGAACAACGACTCCATATTGTCGAAGTGTCGGAATACCGCGCGGGTCGAAACCCCGGCACGCTCAGCGACCTGTTTCGCCGAAGGACGCAGGATGCCCTCCTGAAGACAATCGAGCATGCCCTCCGCTACCGCGCTCCGCGTGCGATCAGAACGCGCATGTCGACCATCTGTTGCGCCCATGTCTTCATCCTGTAATGTCACTGGGGCTGACATTAGTACGGAAATCTCGAACAAACATCAAGGCCGCCATGTCCGCACCCAGCGAAACGCGATCCACCTACGATGTATTGGGTGAACCCGTTGACCGCGATCGGGCGTGGCTTTGTGATTCTTCGGGGGATCGACGCAAACGATCCAGAAATCCTTCGCCGCATGTTCGGGATCCTCGGAAACCACCTCGAAACACCCGTCATGCAGAACGCGCGCGGGGAAATTCGAAGTGAGGTTACGACCGCTTCGCAGGCGCACGACGCTGCACCGATTCACGCGGCTACGAAAGCAACGACAAACTCCGATTTCACTGCGAAGGCGGAGATTGCATCCGCCTCGGCTGTGTTCGCCCACCGCCGACCGTCGGGGAGCCTGGCACCGATGCTCAGCAACTTGCTACCGTGGCGTTTGCGTCTTTCGACGGCCTTGGACTTTGCGCCAGCCTCGAACCCGATAAATGGCGAGCGAACGCTTGCGCTGGATGCTCACGTATCAACTGGACCCGCTGCTGCGCTACGCACGCAACGGCGAAACATTTATGCCCAACGCACAAGCGCAGGAGAAAATGGCATGAGTCTTCAAATTCTTGCCCCGGATTGCAAAGCCAGTGAGATCGTCGCCGCGATGCAGAAAGACGGTGCGTGCATTGTGCGCGACGTGCTTTCAGAAGAAGAACTGGCGCGAATCGACAGCGACGTTTCGCCCTGGATCGATCGCTCGGAAATGGGGTCCGACGACTTTATCGGAAAACTCACGAAGCGCACCGGTGCCCTCGTCGCACGTTGTCCCGAGATTCGCCCAGTGGTTACCCATCCACTTATTCTCGAAGCTGCGAACGCCTTCCTCGAACCGCACTGCGAACGGATTCAACTTCACCTCACCCAGGCGATCGACATCTTTCCCGGACAGGGTCGACAGATATTGCACCGGGACCGTCTTGCTTGGGGCGGATACATCCCGAAATCGATCGAGCCCCAGTTCAACACCATTTGGGCGCTGACGGACTTCACCGCCGAGAGTGGTGCGACCCACGTCGTCAAGGGCAGCCAGGACTGGCCGTTGGATCGCAACCCGGAATCGGAGAACGAGAGCATCCAAGCCGTCATGCCTCGCGGCTCGGTCCTTTGTTATAGCGGCACTGTGATCCATGGCGGTGGCGCGAACAATTCAGAGGCTCCACGCGTAGGTCTAAACATCACGTATTGCCTGGGTTGGTTGCGTCAAGAAGAAAACCAGTACCTGTCTTGCCCACCCGAGATCGCAAAAGACCTTGACTCCGAGCTCACCGATCTACTGGGTTATACGATGGGAAACTATGCGCTCGGCTACTACGCCAACCCTGAAATGATCGACGGGCTCCCCGACACTCTGCCTCCGGAAATCGCGATCGGACGCAAGCCCGATCAGATTCCCGGCAACACGCTCATCGCGAATGGACCAACGTCTGAGAACATCGACCTCATGATTTCAGACGCAGGAAAGCAGTCCTAGTCCGCGATCGCTCGCGCTTGTTTTCGAAACGTCGCTGGCAATGCGCCGAACTGTTCTTTGAAGGTGCGGTTGAATGCGGCGTCAGACGCGTATCCCACGCGGCCTGCGACTTCGCGCGCCGACGATTCGGATTGCGCGAGCATGAAGCGTGCGCGACTCATTCGCCACTACGTGAGGTAGCGCATCGGCGAGACGCCGGAGTTGGCGTTGAACCTTGGAACGAATGCGCTGCAACTCATCCCCGTTTTTGCCAAAGCGTTTCGAGCGTCCAATTCGTCGAAGGGGAACCATGAATGGCACCGAGCGCTGGGGCCAAGCGACCTCGACATTACGAGAGCACTCGATATTCCCTAGTCTCGCGCCCGCCCATGTAATCCATTTCGAACTCGATCTCGCGCCCCACCCAACGCGACGACTTCAACGGAGCTCCCCATGACCACCTGCCGGCCCTTCTTTCTTTTCACTGCTGCCGTGATTGCGCCAATGCTCGCCACCGCCGCGGACGATCCGAGTACCTCCACTGCACGCCCTTATGAAATCACCGAAGAGCGTGAACCGTGCTCAAACTTCACTCCCCTGAAGCAGCCTCTATTTGGCGACACTCACGTCCACACATCTCTGTCCTTTGACGCCAATGGTCAGAACACGCGCAACCGCCCCGCCGACGCGTACCGCTTCGCGATGGGCGAACGCATGGGGATCCAACCCTATGACGACGAAGACAATCCGCAGCGCTTCATCCAACTGGACCGCCCACTCGACTTTGTTTCTTTGAGCGACCACGCCGAGCTGCTGGGTGAAGTCAACTTGTGCACGACGCCTGGCACTTGGACGTATTGGCACCCGGTGTGCGTCGCGCATCGATCATCCGGGACCCTCAGCATGATCCTGCTCGCTGGACGCTCCCTTGGCTTCCGTAGTCGCTGGGGCTTCTGTGGCGACAAAGGGGAGCACTGTCTCGGCAAAGCCGGGAGCGTGTGGGAAGAAATCAAGCGGTCGGCAGAAGAAGCGTACGACCGATCGTCTTCGTGCCGCTTCACGAGCTTCGTTGGTTACGAGTGGACGGCGTCGATGGACGAAGGCAAGAACTTGCATCGCAACGTCGTGTTTCGAAACGAACGCGTACCGAAGCTTCCGAGTAGCTGGATCGAAACGCCTTCTGCCTCGGCGCTGTGGGATCACCTTGACCGCGATTGCCTCGACGCCGGAGAAGGATGCGACGTCCTCACGATCCCCCACAACTCCAACATCAGTAGTGGGTTGATGTTCCGCTCTGCGAAGATCGAAGAGTCTGCCGCGCCCCACCCCGAAGTCGATGCCGCGGAAGCGAAACGACGACAGCGGATGGAGCCCATTATCGAGATCATGCAGCACAAGGGTTCTTCGGAATGCGACGTCGTCGCAGGTTGGTCAAACGACGAGACCTGCGGCTTTGAAACCCTTGCCTACGACTCGTTTGGCGGCGGACGGCCTTCGATGTTTACGCCCCCGGCGCAGTTGCCGGCAGCAAACAACTTCGTCCGCTGGGCGCTCACCGAAGGCCTTCGCCAACAACAGACCCTCGGCGTAAACGGACTCAAGTATGGGATCATCGCCTCAACCGACACCCACATCGCGGCACCCGGACTGACCACCGAAGACGCAGCACACCCCGGGCACGGCGGGTTCGGCAAAGGCGAAGGCGCCGCGACCACGAACGAGTTCGCCGACAACATTGAATTCGGGCCAGGAGGCCTCGCGGTGGCTTGGGCTGAAGAAAACACCCGCGACTCAATCTTCGAAGCCATGCTCCGACGTGAGGTCTACGGCACGAGCGGTACTCGGCCGACCGTGCGCTTCTTCGGCGGTTGGGACTACCCCGAGACGCTATGCGATAGCCCCGAGATGGTCGCCCAAGGCTATGCGGCGGGCGTGCCGATGGGCGGTGACCTTCCTGCGAAAACCGAAAATGCAGACGCGCCGCGTTTCGTTGTGGCCGCAATGAAAGATGCAGGATCTGCAACCGTGCGCGGCCTGCCGCTCCAGCGAATTCAGATTGTGAAAGGTTCGCTCAAGGATGGCGAGCACCACGAAACCGTTTTCGAAGTCGCGGGCGGGGACAACGGGGCATCGGTCGACCTCGCGACCTGCGAGCCCAAGGGTCAGGGCGCCGCAAACCTCTGCAGCGTCTGGTCTGACCCCGACTTCGATGCGAGCACGCCTGCATGGTACTACGCTCGGGTCCTTGAGAACCCGTCGTGCCGCTGGAGCCAGTACACGTGCAATGCGGCCGGTGTCGATTGCAATGACCCCGCATCCGTCCCGGAAGGCTTGTCCGCTTGCTGCTCGGAAAGCCACAAGGCGACCATTCAAGAACGCGCCTGGACATCCCCGATCTGGTACACGCCAACTGGCAGTTAGCGGATAAAGCAACCTCCGTTGGCAGTCGGCGCTAACGTGATCACATGACGAACCTCAACGAGACGATCAAGCTTGCGGGGAATCTGGCGACGCGGCGCATGGGCATCGGCGCCGACGCGGGCATTGGCGCCCGTCCTCTCGAGTGGGCGTTCGAGCGAGGGCTCAACTACTTCTATTGGGGAACGCGCCGAAGCCCCGGCATGAAGCAGGCGATCCGAAACCTGGCGCCCAGCAAACGTGACGAGATGGTGATCGCGCTTCAGACCTACGACGTCACCGGGCTTGCGTCAGCGCATACGTTTCATCGCGGACTGCGTCAGTTGAACATCGACTACGCCGACGTCTTGATCTTGGGAAAGCGCGACGGCCCCGTATCGCGTCGCGCGCAAGACAGCGCTCTGGCGCTGAAAGATGCTGGGCTCGTAAAGCATCTTTGCATCAGCGCCCATGATCGCAGCCACTATCGCGCGCACCTCGAAAGCGGTCTCTACGACATCATCATGGTTCGCTACAACTGCGCGCATGCCGGAGCCGAGCACGAGGTATTCCCTCTGCTCGAACAAACGTCTCCGCGTCCGAGCGTGATTGTCTACAACTCGACGCGCTGGGGACATCTATTCGATCCGAAGTGGATGCCCGATGGAGAACGCACTCCCGAGTCGACGCATCTTTATCGTCACGCCCTTACGCACCCGGACGTCGACATGGTCCTCACGGCACCCGCGACCGAAGCGCAGCTCGTCGCGAATGTGAAGGCGCTTGAGCAAGGCCCTCTCGACGCAGATGAAATGGCCTGGCTGTCTCGCGTTGGGAAACACGTCCACGGACTCAATCCGAGCACGAACTGGGATTTTCTGTTTTCGAGTCGTGGGCCGGGGAAGTGATTCCGATCCCCGTCCTCTAGCAGTCAACGATATGCGGTGATCGCCATTCTGCGCAACGAATCCACACTGCCAGCGCTTCAATTCGTACGCCCCCCTGCAACGATGAAATCCGGCTAAACTTCCCGGCGTGGAAAAGCAGGCCGTACGCATTGGTATTCAGTCCACAGTTGCGCTGGGCGGCGTGGCGGCACTGTCATGGGAAGTCCTATGGCAGCTGGGTGCATCGTTGTCTCTCGGTGTATCCGCGATCGGAACCGCGATCACCCTTGCTGTGACGATGGCGGGCATGACGGTCGGCGCGTTCCTGATGGGGCGCGCGCTAAAAGGCCGCACGGTTGAACAGCCACTGCTCGTGTATGCGGCACTCGAAGCTGTGATTGGCGTTTCGGGTCTTTTGCTCCAAGCTGGTTTCGGTCTCGTCGAGCGGCTCGATGCCATCATTTATGGGTTTTCGCCCGGCCTCGCGCCGGCCGCGCATATGGTTTCAATTGCGTTGCTGTTGGGCCCACCGACGATCGCGATGGGCGCGACGATTCCGGTATTTGAATTGATCGGCCGGGCGACAGGGACATCCGTCGCGCGCCTTTACGGCATCAACACCGCTGGGGCGGCCGCCGGGGTGATGCTTTTTTCGTTCGTCCTGATCCCGGCGCTCGGAGTCGCATGGACCTGCATCACCGTCGCGATCATCAACTTTTCGGTCACCGGTCTTACGGTCGCGTTGAATCAGCAAAGCCGAGGGGCAGAACATCAAGCCGCCGCGACACGTATCGTGGCTGCAGACTCACCGCTTCCCACTCGCGCCGCACTGTTCGTTGTGTTCGCCACCGGGTTCGTCACCTTTGGCCTTGAGGTCGCTTGGTTCCGTTCTTTGCGCGCCGCGTTTCAATCCACCACTGAGAGCTTCGCGATCATTCTCGCGTCGGTGTTGATCCCGCTCGCCATCGCCGCACGTCTGGTTCCCAAATTACGAGCTCGAGGCATTACCCCCAGCCAAGCTCTCATGGCTGCCGGTATTGCAATCCTGCTTGCGACTCCGCTCATCGAACGCATGGACCTAATCATTCGTTTCTACATCGTGTCGGTGTCGGCATCCGGAGCCGCCGCGAGTTCCACCGCCCCCGCGTTGAACTACACCTGGCTGATGCTCGCGTGGCTTGGCACATCAATTGTCGTCATGGGTCCGTCGATTCTTTGTCTCGGCTTCACACTGCCGTGGTATCTGGAAGAGTTCGCCGAGCCCGATGCGATGGGCCGGCTGTATGGATTCAACACGCTGGGCGCCGTATTCGGGTCACTCGTATGCGCGTGGCTGCTACTCCCGGCAATCGGATTCGCTCAATGCGCTTGGTTGCTCGGTGGTGTGACCATCGTCGCAGCGTTGGCCGCGCCCGGTACACAACGTGTCTGGCCAGGGGGAGTCGCCACCGCAATCGCCCTCAGCGTTGCGGTCGCCACAACTTCAGGCTTGGGAACGAGCCGGGTTCAAGGACCAAGCCGTTTACAAGAACACAAGGTGGTGGACTACGCCGAAGGACCCGACTCAACCGTCGCCGTCCTACAAGGCCCCGTTGGCGTGAGGCGCTTGCTCATCGACGGTTTTGTTGCGACGAGCGAAGACATGAAGAACGCGACCTACATGCAGTGGATGGGCCGACTTCCGATGATGCTTCACCCCGACCCGCAAGAAGCTCTCGTCATTTGTTTCGGCACGGGTCAAACCGCCAATGCCGTTAGGCGTGAAGAAAGTCGACATCTCGACGTCGTAGACGTGAGCCAGACCGTCCTGGGCATGGCGCCGCACTTTCTTTCGAACGAAGGCGTGCTCGAGGACCCGAGTGTGACCCCGATCGCGATGGACGGGCGAGCTTGGCTTCGGCGAACGCAAAAGAAGTACGACATCATCACCCTCGAACCCATGCCACCCCACTTTGCCGGAGTGAACGCGCTCTATTCGCGGGAGTTCTACAAAATTGCCGCGTCTCGTCTTTCGGACGACGGAGTCGTGGCGCAGTGGCTACCCATCCATTTGGTACCGCCCTTTTACGCATCGTCGATCGTCGCGGCCTTCATCGACGTGTTTCCCGATGCGATCCTCTGGATCAGCCCGGCAGACTCCACTGGAATTCTGCTCGGCCGCAAAGGCGAACAGACAGCACCGCTCGGCAAAGAATGGCCGGGGTTCGAGCGTGATATCGCACGGCCCCTACCCGCTCCCGTGATCGCCCAGGCCGCGATCCTCGACATCCACGGCCTCAAGACCTTCGCAGCCAAAGGCAGTGTGATCACGGACGACAACCAGTTGCTTGCGTACGGCTTGTTGGGCGCGGACTTGGTGGGTGGACAGTTTTCGGTGATGCAAAAACAAAACGCGCGTCGCATCAAAGCCATCGCCCAACTTCAACCGCCCGCTTTTGCTCGTTAGATCGAGCGACGCGCCTCGTGCACACGACGTTCATCCGGTGCAGCGCGACTAGCCTTCCATGGCCGGAATCTCACCGAAGAAGCCGGCATCCGCCGCGGTGCTCTGTATCACCACTTTGCATCTCTCGTGGATTTGATCGCGGCGGTCTTTCAAGCCGAAGCAGCCGGCGCGATCGAACGCGCGCGGGCTCGCCGCACACCGATTGATTCCCCGATCGAGGACTTGCTCTTAACCTGCCTCGCGTGGCGAGGCGAAGCCGTGGCCCGGACGAGTCGTCAACGAATGCACGGCGCTTCGAAGAATCGAGAACTTGTCGCTTCACAACAGGCATTTCCGAAACACGCTGATATCGTTGCATGGTCAGCGCCACATTGCACCGCCAACCCGGGGGCCTCCGCAGTTGCGTGTCTTCTCTGCCAGCATCGAATCGTTTCTCAAGCGACTCACGGCAATGACGCGACAAATTCTCCGCGAAGATTTCGGCGCAAGCGTCGGGCGCACGCGCTTTGAGACACCGAACGGTTGGACCTGGCCGGTTCGTCTCGTTGCCATCGATGACGCCGACCGACTCGGCTACTTCGATGCGGCTTCCTGCACGATCGCAGTGCACAAACGCATGATGTACACCGCCAAAGATCGCGTGATCAAGAACGTGTTGCGGCACGAGCTGGCGCACTACTTCACTTACATCGCGCACCACGAAACCGGTTTGGACGACCGTCCTCACGGTCCCCAGTTTCAACAGACTTGCGAGCGTTACGGACTCGACGCAGACGTGAGGCAAGCGACTTGCGACGTGGCGGCAGAGAACGACGCGATCACCGGCGAACTCGCGAACGAGGGGATCTTGCGAAAGATCCAGCGGCTCTTATCCCTTGCTGGAAGCGACAATGAACATGAGGCGGCGCTCGCGGTCGTCCGGGCCAACGAACTCATTACACGGCACAACCTCAATTCGGCTGCGGCGACAAACGACAACGCCGGGGAAGTTGAATACTGCGTCAGTGTCGTGATCCCGTGTAAGCGCAGCAGTCCACGGGTGAGCGCGATCGCGGAGATCCTCAGCGAGTTCTTCGTCTACCCGGTACAAGCAAGCGCCGGGCTCGAGGTCACGGGAACCCGGGCAAACGTCGAGCAAGCGGAGTACATCGCCAAGACTCTCGACCGTGCGTTGAGGGCGTCATGGAAGCGGGCGCGTGAAGACAACACCGGTGCCCGCCTCCGTGAGAAACCCTTCATGGCCGCAGTGGCGGAAACCTATGTTGCGAAATTACGGGGCACGAAGGCGCAGCACTCGCCTCACGATCAACGCGCCCTCGTAAGGCTGCAAAACAAGCTCGAATGGGCAGGCCGCGGTGCCCAAGGCGGAAACGTTCGCACGTCTACGTCGTGGTATGAAACCTGCGACGTCTCTACAGCCCATGGCGAGCGCGCGGGTGCAGAGCTCGAACTGCGCCGAGCCGTGAATGCTTCCGGCGCAGTCAAGTTGATCGAAGGCTAAGGCCGGATCATCGAGAAGACCCTGACCCTTGTTTCACTGGAAATCGCTAGGAGTCTGCGCGGTGGAAGGTGTGCGTGACCCGATGTGGAGACGATGTCGATGGCAAGGCGCGAAAGCGCCGCTCTAGCTGGCTACAGCTAGCTTTCGCAACGCAGCCAGCGGCATTGGATCCGCGTTTGGGCGCGTGCGCCTTCTCAATCGCAGCGGTGCGTCTTCTCCGTTCAACGCCCGGTCTAGCTCTTCGAGCGTGCCGCAGAGCTGATCGAAGCGTCGCTTGCCCACGACGGCCGCAAGTTCTTCGCTGAGTTCGTCCATGGCCTCGTCGATGTCTGCAAGCAACCGACGTCCCTTACGCGAATAGACGACACGTTTCGCACGTCCATCTTTCTCGTCCGGGACACGTTCGACATAACCGGCTTCTTCGAGTTGTTGCACCAGCTGACCGGTCCTTTGCAGTGTGATGCGAAGACGCGCCGCAAGCTCCGTCATCCCGAGGCCTTCGCGGGGCAAGTTTGGAAAGACCTGCGTGCTCGCGGGCCCAAGCTCGTGGCCCCGCTCCGAAAGTCGGTCGCGCACGCGTTGACGTGCCGACGTCGCGAGCGCCATCAGATGACGGCTCATCTCGAAGGCCTGATGGGTCGAACTCGGTGCTGGGTCGCTTTCGGTGGCTCGTCGCCGACTCATCCAATGTTCCTTCCTTCGACCGCGGATCTCCAGCGGTTGAACCGTTGACAAGAAACTACCAAATAGGCTTTACTAAATGCCATGCCCCCGGCAACGAATCCCGAGAGCCCCCCGCAATACGCAGAAGTGACGCGCCAAGAATGGCGCTTCGACGTGAGCCAAGCTTTCCAGAATGCGGCACGTCTCGAAGTCGCTGCAACGTTCGTAGCGCCCACCGGCGTGCCTGCCCGGGCCTTACTCGTTTGCCTGCCCGGTGGGTTCCTTTCGCGGGGCTACTTCGACCTTTGCGTAGCGGGCGACCGCAGCTACAGCTTCGCCGAAGCCATGGCCGCGAGCGGGTTTGCCTCTCTTGCGCTCGACCACCTCGGCATCGGGGAAAGCTCGAAACCGGACGACGGCTGGATGCTGGATGCAGACGCCCTCGCCCGCGCCAATCAATGCGCACTCGAAGCCGCACTCGAACGATTGCAACGTGATGGCACACCCAAAGTTCCGGTGATCGGCATTGGTCATTCAATGGGCTCATGCATGGCAGTCGTCCAACAGGCAAATCACGCCCCTTACTCAGGCCTCGTGCTCTTTTCGTTTTCGACCCTTGGGCTCCGCTCGTTTCTTCAGGGGCGAGAGGCCGAAGTTGCAAACGACGAGGACGCGATTCGATCGCGCATCGTCGAACTCGCCAAGGAGCGCTTCACTTCCGCGACCCTAAGCGATGAACTCGATGCAACTCACCCGGCGTTCAGCGTCGGCACCGCCCCCAGCGAAACCGCAGCGGCATTAGACGAGGCGGCCACGAGGGTTCTGCCGATCCCCGCCCTGCTCTCGATGATCCCTGGAGGTTATGCGCCGTGGGCAAAACAGGTGCGTGTCCCGACATTGGTCGCGTACGGTGAACACGATCTTCCAGGATCGGAACGAGGAGCCAACGAGTCCCTTCCGAACGCCACACTGGACACATTCATGCTCGAAGACTGTTGGCACTGCCATTTTGTCGCGAATACACGCGACACACTCTTTACGCGTGTCGCCAGTTGGATCGACGCTGCGCTCCCCCCACACGCCTGAATCTAGTTACTGCGGGAAACGACCCGCGAGGAGACACGACATGGCTCGAAGACTCTTTTCTGCTGATTCGCACTGCGTCATCACCACCGACGCGGTCAAGAAACACTTGCCCGCGAAGTACCACGACGCCTGGGACACCGGTATGGCGAAGGCAGATGCCAAACGTGACATCCTCCAAGCCGGCGAAACCCTTGAACTCGAAGACTTCGTCGACCTCGAAGCCGCGCGACACCCCGGCTACTTCAATTCCACCGAACGCCTCAAAGCCATGGACGCCGACGGCGTGGAATGTGAGGTGATGTATTCGGAGTTCGACTTCACAAGCAAGGTCTATGAGATCGGCGAGCATTGGCAGGCGTGTGCATCCGCGTACAACGACACGCTCTGCGAGTTCGCATCGGTCGACCCGAAGCGCATCCTCATCACCTACCAGCTTCCACTCATTGACATCGACTACGCCGCCTCCGAGATCTATCGACTTGCGGGACTCGGCGCGCGATCGATCCAAGTTCCGAACTTTCCGAGCGAAAACGGAATGCCCGACTATCACGATCCCTGTTACGAAAAGCTCTGGCACGCCTTCGAAGAAACGGGCGTCGTGGTCGCCAATCACTTGACGTTGAAGGAATCTCTTTGGGACGTCTTCCGGCGTGACCCCACACCGCAGAAAGGCATCTTCACCGCACTCCCCGGCTTCGCCATTGCCGAAACCATGAACTGGTACATCTTGACCGGCGTTCTCGAGCGGCATCCGAAGTTGCGCGTCGTCTTCGTTGAACCCGGTCTCTTCTGGGTGCCCGGATACATCCGTTTTCTCGACAGCCGCATGGACGCCCACTACGACTTCCCGGGGATGAAGGAAAAACCTTCGACCTACTTCAAGAACCAAATGGCCGTCACCTTCGTCGCTGAACCCGAGGGCGTTGAGTTGCGGCACCAGATCGGGATGGACAATGTCATGTGGTCGACCGACTTCCCTCACCCTGTATGCAATTGGCCCAACGCGGTGGACAAGGTCGACGCGCTCTTTGCAGGGGTTCCGGAAGACGAAATTCAACAGATCACGTGGGGCAACGGCGCAAGGATGTACGGCGTTTTGTAAGCGCTGCGCGCGCTGACCCGTTTTTATTCGATGGAGGTACGGACCATGGCTGGTGTACTCGAGGGATTGCGCGTACTCGACCTTTCGTGGGGCACAGCGGGCCCGATGGCGACCATGCTGCTCGCCGATCACGGCGCCAACGTCACAAAGATTGAACCCCCGGGCGGCGATCCATTTCGCTCGCAGTTGGGGTACCACGCCTGGAATCGCGGCAAGCGCAGCGCGGTGTTGGACCTAAAGCAAGAGGCCGACCTCGCGACCTTTCGCAAACTGGCCGCCGCTGCCGATGTTCTCGTCGAAAGTTTTCGACCCGGCGTCACGGAACGACTGAACATCGACTTCGCGTCCCTCTCTGACGACAACCCGCGTCTGATCTATTGCTCGATTACCGGCTACGGGCGAAATAATTCTCATTCTGATCGCCCCGGTTACGATGCACTCGTCGCAGCGCGCATGGGTCTCCACTGGGAACAGCGCGGACGCGTTGGAGGTTCGGCGACGGTGCTCTCGGGCAAGGCGCCCTTCTCGCCCGATTACGAAGTGCCGCATGAAGCACAACAGGGACCCCCTCGCGATGGACCCGTCTTCCCCGCTTCGCGCTTTCCGAGTATGGGTGCTGCCTACGCGGCAACCGTCGCGATCAGTGCGGCACTGCGGGCGCGCGAAGTCACTGGACGCGGACAACACGTCGAAACTTCACTGATGCAGGGCGCGCTTGCAGCTGGCGTCATGTCTTACGGCGTGGCCGAGGACATCGAAGCCGAGCACTACATGACGTGGGTCGCCGACAGCCGCGCGCCCAAGGGTCTCTTCGAAGGATCTGACGGACGCTGGGTTCATGCTTGGCCGCCAAGTCCGCGGTTTATCCTGGGCGCGGGGGAAGGGGACACGCTTCAGGCGACGGCGGACCTGTCTGCGCGCGAAGATCCCGACCGCATCGGCCTCGGTCCCGAAGAACTCTTTGTGCTCCATCACTACTGGGAGCCGATGGCCAAGACCGTCAAGAAATTCACAGCCGACGCATGGACTCAAGCGGGAGCCGACGCTGGAGTCTGTATCCAAAAAATTCGTTCTCCCGAAGAAGCGCTTGCAGATCCGCTGCTCGTCGCCGACGGCTGCGTGGCTGACATTCAAGACCCTGCGCTCGGATCGATTCGCGCGGTCGGGATCACGTACAAGCTCGGCAACAGCCCCGGCACGATCGGCGAAGGACAACCGGCTGTGGGCGCGCACACCGATGCTGTGCGCAAAGAGAGCGAACAACTCGTGTCGCAGCCCGATTCTGACAAGAGCACAACGTTGCGTGGCGGGCCCCTCGAAGGCATTCGCGTGCTCGACTTCGGGCTCGCCGTCGCGGGGCCCTATGGCGCACAGGTGCTTTCCGATCTCGGCGCCGAAGTCATCAAGATCAACGCACTTCACGACTGGTATTGGCATTCGAACCAGATCGCCATGTGCTGCAACCGGGGAAAGCGCAGCATTGCGGTGAACCTCAAGCACCCCGACGCCAAAGAGGCAATCGTGAAACTCATCGCGTCAGCAGACGTGATCATTCACAACATGCGCTATCCGGCCGCGATCAAACTCGGCATCGACTACGAGACGCTTCGCGAGCAACATCCGCGGCTCGTCTATTGCCACACCCGCGGCCACGAGCGTGGCCCTCGAGAAAACCTTCCCGGCAATGATCAGACTGGAGCTTGTCTCGCGGGTGTCGAATGGGAAGACGGTGGATGTGGGCGCGGCGGGCGCCCGATGTGGTCGCTCACGAACATGGGCGACACGGGCAACGGCTTTCTCGCCGCAATCGCGATCTGCCAAGCGCTTTACGAACGCGAGAAAACGGGCAAGGGACAGTGGGCCGAGACGGCCATCGTCAATGCACAGTTGTTGAATGCATCCCACACCGTGGCGCGCGCGGACGGCACTGGTTTCGACCGCCCCAAAACAGACGCAATGCAGACCGGTTTTTCAGCTGGCGTTCGGCTTTACCCAACGACCGACGAGTGGCTGTGTCTTTCACTTGTCACGAATGCACACTGGAACGCACTCGCTGATGCCCTGGCACTTCCGGAGTTGCAAGCCGAGGGGCGCTTCGCTGATCACGCCGCACGATCATCGAACGATGACGAAGTCGCCAAGGCGATCGAACACGCCCTTTCAACCCGAACCGCTTCAGATGCATTCGCAGTGCTCGATGCGGCCGGAGTTCCATGCGAAATTTCTTCGGAACACGCCGGAGTTGCACTGTGGAACGACCGCGAAGCCATTGATCGCCAATGGATCGTCAAGTATCCGCACCCCATGACGAAGGAGCTTGGTCAGGTGGGCCTTGCGTTTTCGCTATCCGACACCCCTGCACAGATCCAGCGACGCCCGTTGATGGTCGGAGAAGACACGAGGCAGATTCTTTCCGACATCGGCTATGACGACAATGCGATCGACAAACTCTTCGAGTCTGGCGCGGTCAACGACCAGCGCGTCTATCCGGCCCTCGCGGACCCCGGTGCGGCCACTGTGGATTCACCGTGGGCGGCGAAAAAGTGAGCGAAGCGATGAGCGAGCTTCGCCCGGCACCCTGGATCACACGGGATTCGTCTTTCTTTTGGGAAGCGGCCAAACGCTGCGAGCTGGTCGCCCAACGCTGCACGGGCTGCGGCAAGTTGCGTCAGCCACCCCGCCCCATGTGCCCCTTTTGCAATAGCGTTGAACGCGAAGAACAAGTGCTCTCGGGCAAGGGGACCGTCTATACCTGGGTAATGCCGCGCTATCCCGTGATCCCCGGTTTTGAAGACGGTCGGATCGTGGTCGTCATCGACCTCGCCGAAGGCATCCGCATGGTTTCGAATCTGTGCGACATCGCATACGAGGACGTCACCCGCGAAATGTGCGTTGAGGTGTTCTTCGAAGAAGCACAAGACGGCTTCAAGATTCCGCTCTTTCGACCCGCTTCCGTTTAGACCCACAACCAAGAAAGGCTCGAACACCCATGGCACATCCGCTCGACAAGGTTGCAATCGCTGGCATCGGCAGCACTGAGTTTTCGAAGAACTCGGGGCGAAGCGAAATGCAGCTCGCCGCGGAGTGCGTCAAGGCGGCTCTCGACGACGCCGGTCTGAGCCCGGCGGACGTCGATGGCATGGTGACGTTTACGATCGACAACAACGAGGACGTCGCCCTCGTGCGAAACCTCGGTGTCAAAGAGCTCAGCTATTCGTCACGCATCCCGCACGGCGGGGGTGGATCGGGTGGGTCCATCGTGCATGCGGCTGGCGCAATTGCTGCAGGCCTCGCCGACACCGTGGTGGTATGGCGCGCCATGAACGAGCGCTCGGAATATCGCTTTGGCCAAGCCACCAACCCCGGTGCCGTGGCACCGGGAGGCGGCGCCACGGGTATGGAATGGGCCGTACCGTGGGGCGCGGCGACACCCGCATGTTGGCAAGCCATGTTTTCGCATCGCTACATGACGGAGTACGGCGTCACAAACGAAGACCTCGCGCACATTTCGGTGCTGATGCGGAAGCACGCCGTCAACAATCCAAATGCCTTCGGTTATCAAAGCCCGATCACCATCGACGACCACCAGAACTCACGTTGGATTATTGAGCCCGTGTTGCGATTGCTTGATTGCTGCCAGGAGAGTGACGGCGGACAAGCCTTCGTCTTGACCTCGCTCGAACGCGCACGGGACTTGCAGCAGCCACCCGTCCGAATCACCGCTGGCGCGCAGTCCGTGCCCTACCCCATCGATGCGATCACCAACTTCTATCAAGACGACTTTACCGACATGCTTTCTACCGTCGGGATGGCGAAGCAACTCTACGAACGGTCGGGGGTCGGGCCTGCGGACATTCAAGTCGCGATGCTCTACGACCACTTTTCGCCCATCATCCTCCAGCATCTGGAAGGTTGGGGCTTTTGCGCGAAAGGCGAAGCGATGGACTTCGTAAAAGACGGCCACTGCGAACTCGACGGCAGCCTCCCCGTAAACCCGAACGGTGGGTTAATCGGCGAGGCCTACATCCATGGTCTGAATAGCGCTGCCGAAGGCGTGCGGCAGATTCGCGGCACTGCGATCAATCAAATCGCCAATGTCGAGCACGTCGCATTCTCATCGGGCATGACCGGACTGATCTTCGGACACGGTTAAGCATTCGAACGAACTTTCGCCGTAGGCGCGAGTGCAGTTTGATTGTTGGCACGAAAGTCGAAGTAACCGAACTTCATGGAGTGCATCATGAAAATCTTAGGCATCAACCGCGTTGAACTGGTCGTTCGCGATCCCGACCAAGAGGCCGCCGCACTTGGCGGATTGCTGGGCGTTGAATTTGATCGCTCCGTCACCGAAGAACACGGCGTGCTTTCACGCACAAGTTTCGGAATGGGGCTCGAACTTGCGGGACCCACCAAGGCCGATTCAGTGATGAACGACATCCTCGATCGCGAGGGCGAAGGTTTGCTCACGATCGTGTTTCGGGTGGACTCAGCAGATGCTGTCGTTGAGATGGCAAGAAACAATGGCCTCGAAGTCGTAGTTGATCTCGACTACGGAGACGGCCTCGAGGGATACAAGTGCTACCGCCAAGTTTCCCTGCGTTCGGATCAGTTCCCCGCCCAAGCGTCGTTTACATTCGCAGAGTACGAAGAGGCCTAAAGAACCGCACTCCTATACTGGGACCTCGAAGATCCCAAGCGACGTGACATGCTCGAATTGTGGCAAAAATGCGAAACGTACCCCGTGGTCAAGACGTTGTTGCGATCACGCCACCCACTGACGCCTCCACTGTTTCACCCATCGAGAAAGACGTCCAGAGCGCGACGTTCTAAACTAGACTTGATCGTTTGGCCCCGAGAGCAGGAGAAGAACCCCGCATGACTTACGCCGCCCACCGCCGCATCATTGATGTCGACAGCCACGTCATCGAACTCGAAGACTTTTTGTACGAAGCCGCTACGTCAGATGAAAGAGCGTTGCTTCCCAGCATGTCCGATCAAAGCGAACTGCCATTGGTACAAGCCGGACTCGAACGTGGACGACAGCTATACGAAAAGCGTCAGAACGACCCCGCCACGATGGCAAAGTTCGAAGCCAATTTGATGAACGCACGCGGTAACGGCTGGAGCCGACTCGGCGCCTTCGATCCAACGGAGCGGTCGCACGCCCTCGACCTCATGGGATTCATGCAGCAGTGGATATTGCCAACTTTCTCTTTTCACCAAATCGCGCACGTTAAAGACCCCAAGGTCATGGCCGCGGGTGCGAGGGCTCTTAATCGAGGACTCGCAGGCTTCTGCGCCCATGACGACCGACTGCGTGCGATCGGTTACCTGCCTCTGAGCCTTGGACCTGAGCTGGCAGGCACGATCATGGATGAAGGCGTCGCGAATGGATGCTTCAGTTTCATGATCGACACCAACGAACCCGACCCGAAGGCGCGTTCGTTCACTCACCCTGACTTCGATCCGATCTGGGCGCGCTTCGAAGCGCTCAATCACCCGTTCGTGGTCCACGTTGCCGTGAACGGTCACTACCATGCCGTGTCTCCAAGTTTTATGAATAACGGCCAGGAGCAAATTCAACTCGGGGGGGATGCTCCCGCGACCCCCGTCGGCTTCGTCACGATCAAGAACAGTGCTGAACTCTTTTTGTCGGCCATGATCTTTGATGGCGTCTTCGATCGGCACCCCGGTTTGCGCGGCATTTCCATGGAACATGGCGCCTTCTGGGTTCCATCATGGCTGCGCGGTCTCGACTTTGCAGCGGACTCTTTGAAGCGCGTTCGAAAGTTCGATCGCCGCCCATCGGAAGTCGTGCGTACGCACCTGAAGTTCTCACCATTCGCCGGAGAGCCTGTTGGATGGATCATCGACAATGTTGGCCCAGAGCTGCTCGTCTTCGCGTCCGACTACACCCATCCCGAAGGCACGTCGGATCCGATTGGAAAGTTTGAAGCGACGATGGACCATTGCTCCCCCGAGACCCTCGACCGCTTCTACTACGGCAACATGGCCGAGTTGTTGGGACTGCCGGGATAGCGCTTCGCAATAAACAGAAGCGCGGTTCATCGTGCCGCCGCTTCGTTTTGTCGATTGCGACCGTCGACAGTTTGGGTATGCGGCCGTCCTAGAACAGGATGAGGGAGTGCATCGGCCTAAAGTTCTGTCACAATCAGTGCCAACACCTCACCGACTCTCGCGTCACCTCCTGGAGCTCCCGTGACTGTTCCCTCAGACCGACCTTACGAATTTCACGCTTTCGACGTCTCTTACTTTTCCGCGAAGGTGCGCCCGGCGTTGCGGTACAAGCGCGTTTGGTATGACGAGATTCGAGCCGACGTGCGTTACATCAAGCAACGCACCGGCCTCGCCTTCATCCCCATGTTGATCACACCGGACGACGAAGCGTGGCAGGACTCAACCGACATCTATGATCGACTCGAAGCCCGTCATCCCGAGCCGCCCCTCTTCCCCGCCACACCATTGCAGCGCATCGCTGCCCACTTGATCGAGCTCTACACCGACGAGTTCGCACTGATCCCGGCCATGCATTACCGCTGGGGCAGCGAACTCGGCGAGTCCTCTGCGCGCGCGCGGTTTATCGCAATGATCGGAGACGAAGAGATCGGCACGCAGGCTGCGAAACGAATGGCGCAGGCACGCTTGGCTCTCGGTGCAAACGATAACAACGCTCCGGCCATCGAAGCACACACGCGCGACCTTCTCGACGCGTTGAACGCGCACTTCGAGAACCACCCGTACTTGCTGGGGGAACGAATGTCGTTCGCAGACTGCGCGCTCATGGGCCCGATCGACGGTCACTTTTTCACCGATCTCGTTTCCCGCAAGCTCCTACTCGAAACCGCACGCCCGGTGGTCGGTTGGATCGAACGCTGCAATCAGCCCAACTCACCTGAACAAGGAACATGGTTGGCCAACGATTCATTGGCACCCACCCTAAGCGCAGTCCTCAAAGTGATGGGCGAGGATGCGGTACCCCTTCTGATGGCATGCCTCGAAGTCTTCGAGAACTGGGCCGACACGGCGCCGCGTGACCAAGAACGCTTGCCGCGCACCATTGGGCAGGTTGAATCGTCGCTTCGCGGTCTGCCTGTCGGGCGATTCGTTGGGATTTATTTGCCGTTCTTGGCACAGCGCGTCTTGGACGACTACAGCGCACTCGATGCGGAGGCGCGCAAGACCGTAGACAGCGCCATCGCAGGCACGGGCTGGGAACGCGTGCTCGCCCATAAGCCACGGCATCGGCTCACGAAGCGAGGCTTCGAGATCGTCTTCGCAGACGAGTAAGCCCCGCCCCGACAAGCGTTCCCACGCAAAATGTTCTTGATTCGAAATGGATCGAGTCGAGCGGTCGTACGAACGCCAGCATGCAAACCAATCTAACTATTCGTCCGTCGAATTCGCTACTGCTCTACTTGTCACGGGCACCTGTCACGCAAGCGGGGGACCCGCCGTTTTCTCTTACGTTAGGGATCCACCCACCATGAACCGATCTCATTTGGCGACTCTCATCGCTCTTGTTGCTCACGTTTCGCTTTCGACCGGTTGCTTCGCATTGCACTCGCGAATCGAGGGCACGAACTTCGCGGCAGAAGACGCACCGTTCATCGCAGACAGCGCACCTCAGATCGAATCGAATGCGGCGCTCCCGGAGCAAGCGGGTCTCATTCACCGGGTCGTCCTTGTCGGCGACGCGGGAGTCCCCATGGACAGTGAACCCGTGCTCGAATCCCTGGGTCGTTGGGCGGACGTCTATCCCGACATGACCACGGTTCTCTTTCTCGGTGACAACGTATACCCCGCCGGAATCGAAGAAGACGCCGTTGCGGAAGGCGAAGAGATCCTGCGCAAGCAAGTCGACGCCACGAACGCGACGCGTATCTTTATTCCCGGCAACCATGACTGGGGACACAAGGGCGACGATCGACTCCTGCGTCAGCAAGCGTACCTCGATGGCAGACAAATCGAATTTATCCCGCGCGATGGTTGCCCCGGCCCCGCGCTTCGCACATTGGTTCCGCCCACTGCAGGACTCACCCGCGGCATTCGCACGATCGTCTTCGACATTGACCCGTGGTACTTCAACAAAGACGAAGTCTCGGACTGCCCCGGCAACACAACGCCCGAAGCCTTGGCCGCGGAACTCGACGAATTGCTCGCCGCCAATCGAGACCAATGGCTTTTCGTTGGCGCCCACCACCCGCTTCGTACCGGGGGGCCTCATGGTGGGTTTTCACGCGGTGCAGTCGCAGACTTCATTACCGGCGCCATCTTTTTGATCTTCGGAACGCTTCAAGACACTTACGAAGACGGCTATCGCGAGATCATGACTCCGATTGAAGCGTCCCTCGCAGCGAATCCCCCAGCGTTCTATGTCGCGGGACATGATCACAACCTTCAGATCCTCGAGGGCGGAGATCACGCGGGCTACCAGGTGGTCAGTGGCGCCGGTGCGACAAAACGTGTTCGCGGCGGGCATGTCACGAACATCGAAGGCTCTCTCTTCGCACACGGCCACGCGGGCTTCGTCGTGGTCGACATCGTCCGCTCGGGCGACGGCGAGCGGGCCCTGGTTCACGTCATCGAAACTGAACAGGATGCACCGGTATTCAGCATGGACGGTGGATCGCGATAGATTGAAATCGAGGGGCGTGACAACTTCTTTTGGAGTTCCAGTTCGATCTCAACGAGACAAATCCGATAGCCTCCAAGGCCATGCCGACCGACTATCGAATGCCCCTTTGGCTGCTCAAGCTGGGCGCACTGATCAACGTCTACTTCCTGATGACAACGCTTGGGTTGTCCGCAGACGTCGCCGACCCACATGTCGTGATTCCTGCGCAGATCCTCTTTGCCGTCTCGGCCTACCGCTGCCTGTTCCCCAATCGATACAAAGACAACGTCGTACTCCACGACACCGTCCTGTCTTCGACGCTCGTGACACGAGTGCTTGCCACATTTGTCGAAGTGGCGTGGATCTATCAGTTTTCTCACCTGATCCGACTACAAAACGAAGCCCATGTCGGCTGGGTCGATGCGCTGTCCTGGTTGATGCTGATCCAAGTCTTGATTTCGCAAGCCTTTGTCTGGGGCGCGATCGTCACCGGGCGTCTTTCTTATTACTTCTACGAAGAACTCGGCTGGGGTGTCATCTTCGCAGCCAACACGGTCGCGAGTGCATATCTATATTCGACCGCCGAAGGACTAGGCGAAACGGAGATCCTGCTTCAGTTGAACTTGTTGTTCGGCCTTTTCTACCTGCCATGGCAGCTCATTCACGTGCGCGCCCTTCACGCCGATGCTGCGACGAACGACAAGCGCAACCCCGTCAGCTGGAGCAGCATCAAGGGCCGTCTTGGCGATTCGCTGCACCAGCGAACGCGAGCGACCGACGCCGATTCGTGGGGCGGCGCCGTCGGGCTCACTTGGATGGTCGCCTATTGGGCAAGCCTCATCCCCGTGTGGGTACACCAGGTCGTCTTGGTCCTGACTCGCTAGTGGGTGACCCTGTTGGGGTTCAGGCTCGGGACGTTGCGCAGGGGCTCGTACTGCGCCGGGAACTCGACCCGCGCTTCCGTAACGAAGAGCTTGAAGACTAGAACCCGTCGGGTCGCAGTACCGCGTCGGTTCCGCCGTCGGCCCAGAGTATTGAGCCGTGGACATAGGCCGCGGTATCGCTGAGCAAGAACAGGATCAGCGCAGCCATTTCTTCCGGGGTTGCCTTGCGACCCAGTGGGATCGGGATGCGGTCGACGAACTTGCCAAGCACCGGGTCTTTTTCACTTCCTTCGAAAAGCGCTGTCCGAGTTTGCCCGGGAGCGATCCCGTTAAGCCGCACACCCGCCTCGGCCCATTCGTTTGCGCGTCTTCGCACCGCGCGAGAGAGCGCGTGCTTTGTGAGTCCGTAAACCACAGCGCCGGGTTGCTCTCCGATCAATTCTTTCGCCCCCGCTTCGTCGTGCTCGAGCAGCTTTAACACGATGGGGTTATCGGTGGGCTCGCCCATCTGAGCAGAGTTCGAACAAACGGCAACCGCCGAGGCCCCCGGGCGCCCGGCGAGTGCGGAGCGCAGTCCGTCCAAGACCTCAACTGCACCAAAGTAGTTGACTGCTGCGACAAGTTGTCCATCCACCACGTGTCCGCCCAAACCTGCGGCGACGACCAACCTGTCGATCGTTCCACCGGTTGCTTCGAGGGTTTCGGAGATCGCGGCCTGGCGACCTGCGGGCGTGGAGAGATCTGCGCAGACTTCGACGTCTTTGAGATCGATCCCTACGACTCGATCTCCGTTCGCTTCGAGCTGCTCACGAACGTTGCGTCCGATGCCGGACGCCGCACCTGTCACTACTGCCGTACCCATTGTCGTTCTCCCGTGCACCGAACATGGCGCAGTTCGAGTTTCTCACCATCAAGCCAACAGCCAACGCAGCTTCATGCCGCGCGGGCGTCGAATATTTTACCGGCCGGAAAAACATGGAACAACCGGTCCGTCAATATTCGGGTGTTGGGATGCAGACCGAACATCGTCGGGCGCGCTCAACCCGCGCTCGGCAACACCGCCAGCACTTCGGCTTCACACAACAACTCGGGCCGACAGACATCAGCCGCGACGAGCACGTGGGAATGCGGCTCGGACGCACGGCTGAGGCGCGAAAGGAAAGAGGCATCGCGAAGGCGTTGGATCCGAATTCAGGAACGTTGTAATCCGACACAGATTTTGGCGCCCTGAGGTCACAAGGACCTACAATACGAGCCCGCCCGACAATCAACCCGAAGCGCACAAACTCGCGCCGTTTCCGGAGCCCCCAAAATGAGCAACAACTCCCCTCACGTGATTCAAGGTCAAACCGTCGCGATGCCAGCCGTCGTTCGCGATGCGTCGTCGGGTACCGCGATGTACATGGTCGATGCCACAGCAGCTCAGAAGCTTGTCCCCGATGCCTTCGAAGTCGTTCAAGCCGCACCCGGCCAAACACAACTCACGATCGTGATCGTCGACTACCGCGACAACGACCTCGGGGATTACGACGAAGTCGGCATCGTGTTCTTCGTGCGACCGGCCGGAAATCCAGAAGCCGAACTCGGTTCCTACATTTACAAACTCCCCGTCAATCAGAGTTTCACGTGCGAGGCCGGCTTCAAGATCTGGGGCTTCCCGAAAACGGTCGAAGAGATCGACTTCGCATACGCGGACGCGTCGGCAACGTGCAAGTTGACGATGGGCGGAAAGCACGTGCTTACCCTTACGGTGCCGCGAGGCGGCGATGGCTCGACGCCCGATACCCGCGCAGTGGGATACACCTTGATCGAAGGCGTCCCGCATACCAACGATTTCACTCGCGGGGGCGAAGGTGAGCAAACCGTGGGCGGGGGCGACGGCGTCGTCCTTGAACTTGGCGATCATGAAATCGCAGAGGAACTGCGTGCCCTCGGCCTCGAGACGGCAACGCCGATGCTCTCCGCATGGAGTGAACACATGCGAGGTCACTTCGGTCCGAGCGGCAAGCTCTAGTTTCCGGGGCACGGTGCAAGCAGTGCGGGCTCTAAAAGGGCGAAAGCATAAAAAGTGTCTCCCCAACCCGGGCCGGCCAACTAGAATGCCCCGATGCCGGACGCGAACCCCCGAAGACCCAGCGCGATTCGAATGCTCGTATTCATGTTCCTGCCCGCGATCGTTTTCCTGGGACTCGTCGAAACCGTCGTCCGCTTTACGGGTGTAGCGGAAACCTGTCTCCCGACGATGCATGCGGCGGATTCGTTCTGGGCCTGCGACCCGCTGCTCTACTTCAAGAACAATCCCGATCTAAAGGTCATGGGCAAATCGCTCAATGCCGCCGGCTTTCGGGGACGAGAGTTCTTGCCCAAGAAACCCGGTGTCTTTCGCGTCATTGCACTCGGCGACTCCTCTACGTTTGGTCTGGCAGAGAGTGACGAAGGTTTCTATGTGAGAGAGCCGTACCCCCGGTTGCTCGAACACATGCTGGGGCAAGTGTATGGGCCCGCTCGCGTCGAAGTGCTCAATGCCGGAAGCATTGGTTACAACAGTTACCAGGGCCTGCTCCTGTTACGAACCAAGCTACGTTCGCTGAAGCCCGACCTCGTCACCGTGCGGTTCGGCTGGAACGACCATCTCATGTCGTCTTCTGGCCGCGATGAGGGCGCATTTCGCGACTCCACAAATCCAATCGTTCGCAGTCTCGGCAACGCCCTACTTCGAACCGCCCTCTACCCTTTTGCGATTCGACTGCGACTCGAAACGCAGGCTTGGTTGGGTCGCGACGAAGCTCAAAAGCCCCCACTGCGTTCCGCGTGGACACCCAATATGTCGATCCCGGACTATCAAAACGCGCTGCGGCAAATTGCAGCATTGGGTCATGCCATGGGTGCGCGCGTCTGGCTCCTGACCGCACCCCAAGGTTTTTCGAGCGAAGGGGACTTGGAGCGATTCAGTGCGCTGCCCGAAGACGCCAAGGCGCGCAAGCTACTCACGCTCAACGCAATGGATTCTTTCTCACAGATGCGGAGCGTTCATAACGATTACATCGAAGCTACCCGGGACGCCGCGCGCGAAGCCAAGGTCCCACTGATCGACCTCGATGCGCTGTACCGAAAGACGAGTGACGAACGACTCTTTGCGCTTAGCGATGCCGTACACCCGACCCTTCAAGGGCACATTCTGGAAGCCAAGGTTCTTCATCGTCGCTTGAAAAAGTACCGGGTGCTCGAAGATTACTTCGCAAATGCACCCGTCGATCCATAGACCGAGCCTACTTGACCCCGAGCAGCACGTAGGACAAGTACCGCTGGTTGATTTCGCTCACGTACTTCACCGGTATGGACAGTTGCCGAATCTGTGATCCACTCGTAGGCCTGGCTCTGTATGATGAACTCGAGCGTCCGGGCGCTGCCCGCTTGCATCGGCCGAAATGAACGAAGTGACAAGGGAACATTTGCCATGAAAATCGACTACTCAGGAAAGAGCGTCGTGGTCACGGGTGCAGGAGGCGTCATTGGCCGTGCCAGCGCGATTCTCTTCGCTCAGCTAGGCGCGTCCGTGGTGGCCAGTGATATGAACGAAGAAAGTCTGCGCGAAACGGCGCAGTCAATCCTGAAAGAAGGCGGCTCTGTGGAGTCCATTGTCGCCGACGTGACCGATGCAGACGAAGCCGCCGGAATCGTGAAGTTCGCCTGCAGCAAGTTCGGTCGACTCGACGTCTTGTTCAACAATGCAGGCGGGTCACTGCCAACTCCGATGGAACGGATCGACCGAGAACAGTTCCATCGCATCCGCTCGCTGAACTTCGATGCTGTGTACCACGCATCGATGGAAGCGCTGCCCGTCATGGTCTCGAATGGCGGCGGCGTCATCCTGTCGACGACCTCTGG
>LWDU01040328.1_pt1 | contig 40759 bp, 36 predicted proteins | sample 727161 | NCBI WGS metagenome assembly LWDU01 (sample SAMN04566230, study PRJNA314399) | hydrothermal vent metagenome | isolation source: deep sea hydrothermal plume seawater | place: Mexico: Gulf of California, Guaymas Basin | collected 2004-07-11
GAGCGGCAGAAACTCAACGTGTTTCGCATGCAGTTGCTCGGGGCGCGGGTACACCGGGTCGAATCAGGCAGCTGCACGCTCAAGGACGCAATAAACGAGTGCATGCGAGACTGGGTAACCAACATCGCCGATACCTACTACCTGGTGGGCTCCACGATGGGTCCGCATCCTTACCCGCTGATTGTTCGGGATTTTCAGTCGGTCATCGGCAAGGAGGCGCGACGGCAGGTACTCAAGGCCGAGGGTAAGCTGCCCGACCTGTTGGTTGCCTGTGTAGGCGGTGGCAGCAACGCGATGGGTCTGTTCTACCCCTTCATCAAGGACGAGTCGGTGGCGATGACCGGCGTGGAGGCGGCCGGCGGTGGCCTCGATGCGGGTCCGCACGCGGCATCCATAAGCCGGGGCTCTCCCGGCGTGTTGCACGGCAAGAAGACCTACCTGCTGCAGGACGAGCTGGGACAGGTGCGCGAGGCCCACTCCATAGCGCCGGGGCTGGACTATCCCGGGGTCGGCCCCGAACATTCGTGGCTGCACGACAATGGGCGGGCCAGTTACGTTGCGGTCACCGATAGCCAGGCACTCGAAGCCCTGCAGCTGTTGAGCAGGCTCGAGGGCGTCATACCGGCGCTTGAGAGCGCCCACGCCGTTGCCCACGCCATGGAAGTGGTACCGGCCATGCCCCGCGATGCGGTGGTGGTGGTCAACCTGTCGGGCCGTGGAGACAAGGACATGCCGGCGGTTGCTGAGCATCTCGGGGTCGAGGTCTGAAGCGTCATGGCGAGAGGCAAAAAGCGGATCAAACGCTGCCTCGACAAGCTGTCGGCCGAGGGTCGAACGGCACTGGTACCGTTTTTCTCGGTTGGCGATCCGGGCATAGATCAGACCCACGACGCTGTACTCGCCGCGGTTGACGCCGGTGCCGATATAATTGAGTTGGGCGTGCCGTTTTCTGATCCCATGGCAGATGGTCCGGTCATACAGGCGTCGAGCCAGCGGGCGTTGGAGGCCGGAACCAGCCTGCACGGGATACTCGAAATGGTCGCCTCGCTGCGTGCGAGGACCGACGTACCCCTGGTATTGTTCGGCTACTACAATCCGTTTTTCCACTACGGTGAAGAAGCTTTTGCCCGCGATGCAGCCAGCGCCGGTGCCGACGGCGTGCTCTGCGTAGATCTGCCTCCCGAGGAAGCCAGGGGCATGGTGTCCGCATGTCGCTCCAACGGGATGGACAGGATTTTTCTGTTGGCCCCGACCAGCGACGATTCGCGCATAAAGGCAGTGTCGCGTTGCTCGTCCGGCTTCGTTTATTTCGTGTCTGTCACCGGGGTGACCGGCGCGCGGTCGAGCCTGTCCACCGACGTTCCGGCGAAGGTGGCGCGGTTGCGCGAGTTGTGCGATCTGCCGGTCGGCGTTGGATTTGGTATTTCTACCCCGGAACAGGCCCGCGCCGTCGCGAATTACGCCGACCTGGTTATCGTTGGCTCTGCCCTTGTTAAAACGATGCACGAAGCGGGCGCGGCGCGATGCGCGGCCGAGGCTGGACGATTCGTCTCCGACCTGCGCCGCGGAATAGACGGCTGACCGGGCGTGGGCGAATACGAGCAGACGATAGACTGGCTGTATTCGCTGGATGCCCTGCGGGGAATGGATTTTCGTCTGGAGCGGCTGCGCGCGGCCCTCGACGTCCTGGGCAATCCAGAACGGGGACTACCCGCCATCCAGGTGGCAGGCACCAACGGCAAGGGCTCTACGGCAGCCATGATTCACTCGGTCTACAGCGAGGCCGGCTATCGCTGCGGGCTGTTTACCTCACCCCACCTGCAAACTTTCAGGGAGCGCATCAGGGTTGGCACCGAATTCATTGATGAAGGCCGAGTCGTTGACCTGGTCGAACGCGTCAAGTGGGCCAGCAGCCAAGTCGATGCAGAGCTTACCTTCTTTGAGTTCGGAACACTGATGGCCCTGTTGGAATTCAATCTCGCTGATCTCGATATGGCAATTTTTGAAACCGGCCTGGGAGGCAGGCTCGACGCGACGAGCGTCGTAGACAGCGTGGCCTCGGTGATAAGCAGCATAGGGTTGGACCACTGCGAGTGGCTGGGCGACAGCGAAGAAGAAATCGCGAAGGAAAAGGCGGGTATTATACGCGCCGGTGTGCCGGTGGTGACCGGTCGTATGCAACCGGGCCCCCAGGTTGTGATCGGCGGAGTGGCCCGCGAACTCGGGTCGCGCTGGCTGCGCTGGGGCAGGGACTTCGGCCCCCGCTCGGGAAGCGGGCTGGAGGGTAAGGCCCAACGCCACAACGCCGGCCTCGCCGCAGCGGTGATTCGAGTACTGGCCGATCGCTTTCCCGTCGATGACGAGAAGTTACGGTTGGGCCTGGAGAACGTGCGCTGGCCCGGACGCCTGGAGACCGTGGCTAACGAGCCGAGGGTAGTACTCGACGTGGCCCACAACCCGCAATCGGTGAGTCTCCTCGTAGAGGAACTGTGCGAGCTGGACCTACCGCGACCGCTGGTATTCGTGATCGGGGTCATGGCCGACAAGGACTGGGGGGAGATGGCCTGTTCGTTGTTCCCGATCGCAGACCGGGTGGTGCTTGTACCAGTAGACAGCCCGCGCGGTCTTGATCCAGGGCAGCTGGTTGAGCTTGCCGATGGACTGCTTCCGTGGAAACTCGCCGAGACAGCCCGCGCCGGTCTGCTCAGCGCGCGAAGCGCGGCTGGGCGCGAGGGCAGCGTGCTGGTCACCGGGTCGATTTTTCTCGTTGGTGAGCTCTACCGAGAGGCGGCGGGAAGGGACGCCTTTGATGTGTAGCGGCGGGGCCAACGCGGGACGCGGTTTATTGCGGCTGTTGTTCGGTATTTTTGTCCTGCTGTTGTTCGGCTCGATCGGGGGCGCGCGGGCCGCGGAGGTTTCGGTCGAGGCCGACAGTATCTCTTACGAAAATGATGGTGGGTTGCTGGCCGCCGAGGGCAGCGTGCGCGCGACCTGGGGCGAGAAGCTCCTGGAGGCTGGTTCGCTGAGTTTTGAGCAGGAGCGCGGCGTGCTCTGGGCGCGGTCGGGGATCAGCCTGAGCAGCCCCGACATGGAATTTCGTGCATCCAGCGCGAAGCTTCTGCTCGACCATGAAACCGGTGTGTTCGAAGACGTCGAGGCCTGGTTGAAGGACAACTCGGCGTGGTTCGGCGGCGACCGGATCGAGAAAACCTCGGATCGCAACTTCAGCGTAAAACGAGGCTACTACAGCACCTGCGAACGGCAGGAAGGTGCCTCGCCTGACTGGTCTATATCGGGGTCAGAGATCGACGTTGACCTTGACGGCTACGCCAGGATCAACAACGCATCGTTCCGCGTGCGGGGAGTTCCGGTTCTCTACCTGCCCTACGTGGCCCTGCCGAGTAAGCTCGGCCGCGAATCCGGCCTGCTGTTCCCCCGCATAGGGACTTCGAATGATCGTGGCTTCCTGTATTCGCAGCCGTTCTTCTGGGCCATCGACAAGCACCGCGACGCGACCTTCAGTGTAGACGTTGAGACGTCGGCCAGGATCGGTGGCACCGGCGAGTACCGCTATCGCCCATCCCGTAAAACTACCGGCGTTCTGAGCGTTGAGTACTTCAACGAGAGCGTTCGCGGTGACCAGGAATCAGAAATCGTCTCGCCCGAGCTCAGGAACCGGCAGATACCAAATGATCGCGGCAGCATACAGGGCAAGCATCGCCAGGGACTGGACTCGGGCTTGTTGCTGTATGCCGACTACATGGCTGTCAGCGACGATCTCTATTTCAGGGAGGTCAGTCCCGGGGGCAGAACCGACCTCGAACAGCAGTTGCGTGATAGCCGCCGTTACGCCGATTCGACGGCTGGTGTCATGGGCGCGGATGGTTATCGGAGCTACGGGCTGAGCAGTTCGCTCTACCGTGATTTCTACGGTCCGGGCGGTAGCCGCAGGTTCACGGCCCAGCGGCCGATCGGCGCCTGGCTGCGGGAAGACGGAGGAGTGGGCAGCGGCTCGTATTCATTCTCGGCCACAGCAGACTATTTCAGGCGGCGACAGGGGGCCGACGGCCAGCGCCTCGACACCGTGGCCGGGTTCGAGGTGCCCCTGCTTACAGGCGGTGCGATAGACGTTTCGTCGTGGATGAGGGGGCGGCTTACCGGCTATAGTTTTGACGATCGCAGCACCTGGCGCGACGGCGTAGAGCAGCCCGCACGCAGGCTCTCGGCCCAGGCTATTCGCGGGCTGGGCGAAGCTGGAGTCGACGCCAGGGCGGTGCTCGTCCGCGACTATAGCCTGCAGGGCGGATTGATGCGCCACACGCTTGAACCGGTGGCGCGACTGGCGTGGACCAGTGGTAGCCACGCCGAGTTACCTCTGTGGGATGGCGTCGATCGAATCGAGGGCAAGCGGGTGGCGACCCTCGGCCTTGAGTCGCGGTTTCTTCGGGCCGATGGCCCCGGCAACCTGCCGGTGGAACGGGCGATGCTGGCGCTCACGCAAAGCTACAGGCTGGACGAAAAGGTACTGGGTAACCATTTTTCGGACCTCGACTTCGCCGTGGCCGTCGATCCCTCTTCGTCCCTGTCCTTCAGCGGTCTGGCGTCGTATAATACCGGGCTTAACGTTCTCACCGGCGCGGTAGCAGCGGTGGATTACAGCAGCTCTCCTCTCGCGGCACTCGGTGGCAGGCAGGGCCGGATACTGGCCGCGTATCATTTTGTGAGGGATGGGCTGGCGGATTCTCTCAGGACGCGTGCTTCACTGGGATTAACTGAGCGGACGACACTGGCGGTTAAATTGGACTACGATTTTGTCAGTCAGAAGTTCCTGGAAAAGGGCATGTCGCTGCGCTTCGGCGGGGACTGCGACTGCTGGGCCCTGGACGCCGGCGTGTCGAGCACCATCAACCCTGACGAACTCGAGTTCAAACTGCTGATAGAGTTGTCGGGGCTCGTCGACCTGGGGTCGTCAGCCACGCAACGTGACCAGGCCCTGCTCGGCTACCTCGCCGGTCGCGAAGATAAAGGCTGGAGGTCTTCATGGTGAAAATCCTGGTCGCAGGCGCGGCGGGTTTCATAGGCTCGAACTTCGTGCGCAGGCTGCTGGCGGCCGGCGGTCACGAGGTGGTGGTTCTCGACTCGCTCACTTACGCCGGCAACATGGAAAACCTGGCTGGCCTTGGTGAGTCGAACGGGTTGAGCTTCGTGCACGGCTCCATTTGCGATCCTGCCGTCGTGAAGGCCGCCGTGCAGGGCTGTGACGCGATCGTGAACTTTGCGGCCGAGACCCACGTGGATCGAAGCATAGAAAACCCTGCGGTGTTCATAGAAAGCAATGTGCTTGGAACCATGGTGCTCATACAGGCCGCGGTCGCTGCCGGCCTGCGCTTGTTGCAGGTTTCTACCGACGAGGTGTATGGCAGTCTCGGCAAGGACGGGCTTTTTGACGAGGACTGGCCACTTGCTCCTTCCAGCCCCTACGCGGCATCCAAGGCATCGGCCGACATGCTCATCGGTGCCTCGGTGCGCACCTACGGGCTCGACGCGGTGATAACCCGCTGCGGCAACAACTACGGACCGAGACAGTTTCCCGAGAAACTCATCCCCTTGCTGATCGCCAACGCCATGGCCGACGAAATACTCCCTATTTACGGAGACGGGCTCAACGTTCGCGACTGGATACACGTGGACGATCACTGCGACGCGCTGAGGCTGGTACTCGAAAAGGGGCAAAGCGGCAGGGTCTACAACGTGTCGGCGGTAGGCGAACTCACCAACCTCGAGGTATGCTCGCGCATACTGGCGGCCCTGGGCAAGCCCGAGAGCCTCATGCGCCAGGTTGACGACAGGCCGGGGCACGACAGGCGATACGCGCTCGACCCTTCGCGTTTGCGGAACGAGTTGGGGTGGAAGGCCGACATCGCCTTTGACGAAGGCTTGTCTGCTACCATCGAGTGGTACCAGGCCAACAGTGCCTGGCTGGATAACGTCCGCAGCGGCGAGTACCGCGGCTACTACGAGCGCATGTACGCGTCGCGATTAGAGACTGGGACCACCGTGGCTGAAGAGGATTGAAAACTATGGGTAACGATCACAAGGCGGCCGCGACCACGAGGGTGGAGAAACCCTGGGGCCATGAAGTCATATGGGCCCACACCGGCGATTACGTCGGCAAGCTGCTGCACATCAACGCGGGCCAAGCGCTCAGCTACCAGTACCATGATAAAAAAGAAGAGACGATATACGTGGTCAGCGGCACGCTTCATCTCCACGTGAGCGACGATGACTCCCCACCCTCGGTGATCGAGCTCGTCGAGGGCGAGGTCTTTCACATCAGCCCGGGCTTGCGTCATCGATTCGAAGCGAGACAGGAGGTCGACCTTATGGAGGTCTCGACTCCTTTTCTTGACGACGTTGTTCGCCTCGATGACAGGTACGGGCGCTCGGGAGAGTAGTCGCGGGGTGAAGCGTGTTGCCGTAGACGTGATCACCGGGTTTCTTGGGGCCGGCAAGACCTCGTTGCTCAGACACGTGCTCGCCAACGGTCTCGAGGGTGAGAAGGTCGCCGTCGTGATGAACGAGCTCGGCGACATCGGCATCGATGGGCGAGTGGTTTCTGGGCTCGAACACGTCGAGGCCATGGTCGAGCTCAACAGTGGTTGCGTGTGCTGCACGATCGACGACTTTCGTTTTGACCTCGCCATGCGCGAGGTCGTTGAAACCGTAGACCCGTCCCTGATCATTATCGAGACCACTGGTGTAGCCGACCCCGGCCCGGTGGTCGACAGGGTCACGGCTTGCGGTATGGGCATCGACGCGGTTATCACCGTGGTCGATGCGGCCGCCGTGGCTAAATCGCGCTGGCGCAGCAGGGTTGTTGACCGGCAATTGAAGGGTGCGGACTTCCTGGTCGTCAACAAGACTGACCTCGTGGGCCGGACGAGGCTGGCCTGGTTACGGCGAAAACTGGCCTGGAGCAACCCGCGGGCGCTTATAATGGACTGTGAGCAAGGTGCGGTGGACAGCGATCTGCTCTTCGGGGTGGCGGTTAAACGTCGCCGCGAGGCTGCTGCTGGCCCCGGCAAAAGCGAGAGCAGGGGCGACGCAGATGGCATATCTACCTTCAGCTGGAGCACAAAGCGCCCCCTGGACAGGCGTTCTTTCGAGAAAGTCCTGGCCCGTCTGCCGGGCGCTGTGTACCGTGCCAAGGGGCTCGTCAGGTTTTTTGGGCACGAATGGGCGTGCCTCTTTAATTTTACGTGTGGGCGAACGGAGCTTAACTGGTTACAATTAGGGGAGGCGGTCGCGTCTACCGAGGCCGTGTTCATAGGCAGGATAGATGAGCGCCTGAAATCAAAGCTGGCCGCGAGGCTGGATCGCTGCATACACCGGGAGTCTGAGTAGTCGTGGAAAGCACAGTCGAAGAAGAAACAGGCATCGAAAGCGAGGCTGGCGAAAAAACGGTCCAGTCCGGTCTTGAGGACGCCCTGCTCAAATCGGGCAAGGTCAGCCCCGAAGAACTCCGCAACGTAAGGCGCGTGTCGCTGGAGAAGGGCGAGCGTATTGAGCGTATGCTGGTGGACCTGGGTTTCCTGTCGGAGGAAGACCTGCTCCCCATACTCTCGGCTTACCACGGAGTAGAGCTGGTCGAAGCCGACGCGATTCCCGACCCTCCTGCCGAAGTCCCGGGTGTGTCGCTCGAATTTATGCGAGGTGCCCGTATCCTTCCCATGCGCATCGAGAATGGTAGCCTTACCCTGGCCATGGCCGATACCGGGGACAGGGCGGTGGTCGAAGCTGTTCAACAGGTGAGCGGCTTGCGGGTGAACCCGGTGCTGGTCCGGCCGCGCGACCTGCAGGAAAAGTTCAACACCATGTTCGGCACTCTCGAGAGCACCGACACGGAAGGAGAGGGGGTCGAGTTTCTTAACGAGGACGAGGAGTCGGTTGAGCACTTGCGCGACATGGCCAGCGAAGCTCCGGTCATCAGGCTGGTCAACCAGGTGCTGTCGCGCGCGGTCGAACAACGCGCGTCGGATATTCACGTTGAGCCCTTCGAGAACGAGCTGCGTATAAGGTACCGCGTGGACGGGGTGCTGCACGACATAGATTCGCCGCCGCGCAGCCAGGCGGCTGCCATAATCTCGAGGATCAAGCTCATGGCGAAACTGAACATCGCCGAGCGTCGCTTGCCCCAGGATGGTCGTATCAAGCTGCGGCTGGTCGGCCGTGAGATCGACCTCAGGGTGTCGAGCCTGCCTACGCTTTACGGCGAGAGCGTGGTCATGAGGATCCTGGACCGCTCCAGTATATCGGTGGACCTCACGGGCCTCGGGCTGCCCCAGGCGACGCTGGATGAATTTACGGGGATGATCATCCAACCGCACGGGCTCGTGCTGGTGACCGGGCCCACCGGCTCCGGTAAGACGACCACGTTGTACGCAGCCCTGGACAAGATCAATTCGTCGGAAAAGAAGATCATAACTATCGAGGACCCGGTCGAATACCAGCTTGCCGGCGTTAACCAGATACACGTGAAGTCGCAGATCGGCCTGACTTTCGCTAGCGGTTTGCGTTCTATTGTCCGCCAGGACCCCGACGTGATCATGGTCGGTGAGATTCGCGACGCCGAGACCGCCGAGATCGCCATACAGGCTGCCCTCACCGGTCACCTGGTGTTTTCTACCCTGCACACCAACGACGCTGCGGGAGCCATTTCGCGGTTGCTGGAGATGGGAGTGGAGGACTACCTGCTGGCCTCTTCGTTGATTGGGGTGATGGCCCAGCGCCTGGTGCGGAGATTGTGTCCGGACTGCAAGCAACCGGTCAAGGCCGGCTCGGAACTGGCCGGTGAGTTGGCCGAGGTGGAAGACTCGGCGTCCTCGGTTTATGACTCCGGTGGTTGCCCCGCGTGCTCGGGGACAGGTTTTCGTGGCCGATGCGGTATCTACGAACTACTACAGGTGGACGACTCGACGCGCGCGCAGATACTGTCGCGCGCTTCGGCGAGCGAGATCAAGAACAAGGCTGTCGAGTCGGGCATGAGGTCGCTGAGGGACGACGGCTGGCGGACGGTCAAGAACGGGGTCACCAGCGTGGCCGAGGTCCTGAGGGTTACGCAGGACGAAGGTCCGACGGCCTGAACAGCGGCGATACCGTTACCAGCGTTCCGCTTGTCAACTGCGTTGCTATCGTGCCGGCCTGGCGCAATGCCGGCACCATTGTTTCTACACTGCGCTCGTTGCTCGTCCAGCAACCACTATCACCTCGACGGGTGATAGTCGTTGTTTCACCTGGAGACGACACCGCTTGCAGGGCACGATCGATCGCGGGAGTCGAAGTGGTCGAAGTGGCCGAGCGCTTGCTCGCCGGTACTGCTCGCAATCTCGGCAGGGGAATGGCTGGCGATGTAGATCAACTGCTGTTCGTAGACGCTGACTGCACTCTCGAGAGCGGCGCTTTGTGCGAGTTGCAAATCGCCATGCAGGGGCAAGACCTCGTGGCGGCTGGTGCTGGCATCGACAGGGATAATCATGGCCTGGTGAGCTGGTTGCGCCACAGCCTGGAGTTCAAGGAGCTTGACCGTGGTGCCCCGGTGAGCGAGTGCGGGCCGCTCGCCTCCGCGGCTCTGTTGTGTCGGGCCGAAGCCTTCGACCGGGCAGGGGGGTTTCCAGACGCCTGGCCGGGCGAGGACACGGCTTTGTTGCATTCACTGCGAGCCACGGGCGGCCGTGCTCGCCTGGTACCCAGCGCGCGGGCCCGCCATCGTCACCCGGCGGGCCTGGCCCGTGCGCTGCGGCACCAGTGGCTGCTCGGCGCCGGCTCGGCGCGCGCGAGACTTTCGGCTGATATGCCGGGCAGCCGTTTTGCCCGCAATCCGCTGCTGGGCCTGTTGCTGTTCCCCGGCAGGGTCGGCCGGGGCCTGGTCTGGTTCCTGCGCTACCGCCGATCTGAATTGCCGCTTTTTCTTATAGCCGGTCCGCTGTACATATGTGGGGTTGCCGTCTGGACCATCGGTTTCGTCGCCACATCGTGGCGCGAGTCGCCTGGCCGGGGCGGACGGGTTTTCTTCGACGGTGTCGACAGCGGCCGAACCAGCAAATAACCAGTACGCGCGCGTGGCGGGCATGCCACGGGTCACAGTTGTGGTCGTGCATCACAACACTCCCGATTACCTGCATAGCTGCCTGCGCCGAGTCGATGAGGCGCTGGGCGATCTCGCCTGCGAGGTGGTAGTCGTTGACAACGGATCCCAGGGCAACGGCCGTCCGGGTATTCGATCCGGCGGGCGCCTGCGCGTGATATCCAATCGAGAGAACCGGGGTTTTGCTGCGGCAGCGAACCAGGGTGCCTTTGCTGCCGCCGGAGAATACCTGCTGTTTCTCAACAGCGAGGTAAAACTCACACCCCGCAGCGTGCCAGCACTGCTGGCCGTACTCGAGCGCAATCCCGGGCTGGCCGCGGTCGCGCCGCTGGCCATCGGTCTCGAAGGCCGACCCAGGTTTCCGGGCATGAAGTTTCTCAACCCGTGGAACCACGCAGCGTCGCTCATCGGCCTCGGTGGCGTAGCTGTGTTGTCCAGGGAGTGCCAGGCCCAGGGAGGTCATTTGACCGAGGTCGACTGGATCAGTGCTTCAACCATGTTGATGCGGCGCAGGGCCTTCGAGGGGGCCTGTGGTTTTGATGAACACTATTTCTTCTACGAAGAAGACGAAGACCTGTGCTGGCGCTTGGCCAGGCAGGGGCACAGGGTAGCTGTATGGGGTGGCACCAGGGTATTTGATCCGGGCGGCGTCAGTACCGCGCTGAGCGGCGACTGGCCGGTTGCCGAGTTCTACCTGGGCCAGCTGCGTTTCGTGCGTCGTCGCTGGGGCAGGATCGGTTTGCTCGGCTATCGCGGTTGCATGGCGTTTGTACTGTTGGCCAAGCTTCTGCTGCGCTGGGTTATGCCGAGACGGAGCTGGCGCAAGGGTGCCAGCATGGGCCGCGGCCAGTTAGCGCTTGCCCTTCGCACGGTGATAGCCCGGTCACATGTATCAGCGCAGCCGGGAGAGGCAGCGCGCGCCCCACGGTGAGAGTTTCACCGGCGTATAGCGCTCCCATGCTACGCGGGACATCGTTAGCCCGCCTGGCTCGCTTTAGTGACTGCTTGTGGTTGCTGGCCGCGAGAGCGCTTTCTGTTCGTTATCGCCGCTCGGTACTCGGCTTTGCCTGGACCCTTTTCTACCCGCTGGGGACGATGGTGATTCTCAGCCTGGTTTTTTCACAAGTGTTCGCCGGCGTGGACCACTACGCGTTTTACGTAATAACCGGGGTCCTGCCCTGGGGTTTTTTTTCGCTGGCCTGCATACAGGCCGCCGACAGTCTCCTGGCCGCCTCGCCGGTGCTGCGTAAAGTCTACGTACCTACGGTGGTGTTTCCCGCCTCGGTGGTGGCGGCCAATTTCGTTAATCTGCTGCTGTCTCTGTTGGTGCTGCCGCTGGTGGCCCTGGCGACGGGCGCACAGGCGCTCCCGTCTTTCTGGCTGCTGGCGCTGGCTCTTGGCTGCCTGCTGGCCTTCACGGGTGGGGTGTCGTTGCTGCTGGCGGCGGTGAACCTGTTCTTTCAGGACGTTCGATACTTTTTTGAGGGTATCCTGCTGCTCTGGTTCTACGCAACGCCCATTGTTTACCCGGTATCTGTGTTGCCCGAACACTTGTCGTGGTTGCCGGCCATCAACCCCTTCGCCTGGATACTGCTGCTCATGCGCGGAGCGCTTTACGGTTCTGTTGTTCCCGCCGGCGCGCCGCTGTTGTGCGTGGCGTTTTCGTTCTCGGTGCTCGCCATCGGTTGGCTGTTGTTTCACAGGCTTGAGAGGCGGTTTTACGCGTGGCTCTAGTGGCTACAGCGGCCCCCGCGAAGACGGGGCAGCGCGGTATCGTGGAGGTTGAAGAACTGGGGGTACGCCTGCGCTCCGAAACACACCGCGTGCGGTCCCTGCGCGAGTACCTGCTCCTCGGGCGCCGACACGTGGGCCGCGTGAGCTGGTTCGAAGCCTTGTCGGGTATAACAGTTTCCCTGCGGGCGGGAGAGCTGCTCGGGGTCGTGGGCGACAATGGTGCCGGCAAAACGACTTTTCTGCGCGTGCTCGCGGGGATAGTTCCGCCCAGCGAAGGCCGTGTATCGGTGGCTGGTGCCATAGCTCCGCTGGTAGAAATGGGGGCGGGCTTCGACCTTGAACTCACGGGGCGCGAGAACGTCTTTCTCTATGGCGCCATGCTCGGTCTCGACCGCCGCCGGGTCGCCGGACTGTTCGACGCCATGGTCGATTTTGCCGGGCTCCAGGATTCGATGGATACGGCGGTCAAAAACTATTCTTCGGGCATGGTAGCGCGTCTAGGCTTCTCCGTGGCCACCGCCGTGCCTCCGGCGCTGCTGCTCGTCGACGAAGCGCTGGCCGTTGGAGACGCTAACTTCAGGCTGCGCTGCAGCGATCGCATCGACCGCCTGCGCGAGCAGGGTACGGCCGTGGTGCTGGTGAGCCACGATCTCGAACTGGTAAGGGCGCAGGCCGACACCGCTCTCTGGCTGCACGAGGGCAGGGTGGCGGCGGTTGGCGATGTGGGCGCGGTGCTCGCAGCATACGAAGTTCAGCTCCAGCGGGGCGGCGGGGAAGTGGCCGCGTGAGCGCGGTCCAAGAGACCGGCGTTGGTTTCACCGGAGCTGATGTTGCGGTGATCGTGGTGGCCTACCGTGCCGGTACGTACCTGTTCGATTGCGTGCAGGCGCTAAAGGCCGAAACGGATCCGTCAGCGGAAATTGTACTCGTGGACAACGGCGGCCTGGCCGACGAAGTTGAAGAAGTCGCGGCGCGTTTCTCTCCTGTCACTGTGCTGAAAAGTGGCCGCAACCTTGGTTTTGCGGGTGGAGTAAACCTGGGAATGCGATGGCTGCTCGGCAGGGACGGGCGCGGGCCCCGGGTCGTGGCGTTGGTCAACCAGGACTGCGTGGTAAGGCCGGGCTGGCTGGCCCCACTTGTTGCGGCGCTGTTGGAGCCCGGAAAGCGAGTGGCCGTGGCGGGCGCGACGCTGTTCGACGCCCGGGGGCTGCTGATTCAACACGCCGGCGGAGTGGTCCACGTCAACGGACTCACTGATCACATGGGCCGCGGTCGCGGCGCCAACGAAGCTGGCAAGCTCCAAGCGCGGGACGTTGACTACGTCACCGGGGCACTGTGTGCCCTCAGCGTGGATGCATGGTCGCAGCTGGGGCCGATGGACGAGGGCTATCACCCTGTTTATTTCGAAGAGGTCGACTACTGCGTGCGTGCTCGTGAGCAGGGTTACCGGGTGGTCTACGTGCCTGCGAGCGAGGGGCTGCATGAAGAGGCTGCCAGTTCAGGCGCCGGCAGCCGTTTGTATCTCGACCGTTATCATCGTGGGCGAGTCAGGTTTGCGTTTCTTCACCTGCTGGGCAGAGGGCGGCGGCTTGGTTTCATAGCCGCGGAGCTCAAGTGGCTGGCCTCGCTGCGCAGTCGCGAACAACTGCTGTCTGCACTGGGAGCCTGGCTGGCCTGCCTGCGCGGCGATGTATCCGCCGGTCGGCAGAAGGCCGCTGCAGGGACGCCTTCGCATATGCTTACTGCCGCCGTCCGGCCGGGTTTCAAGGGTCCCGGGAGGCACGGCCGATGAGCAGGATCTGCCTCGTGGGCGTAGGCCTGCCCTCGCTGATGGCTGGTAGTTCTCACTGCGGCCCGGGTTTGCGCAGCGGGCACTTTGCCGGGGCGCTGGCAGAGGCCGGCCACGAACTGCTGCTTCTGTATCTCGACCACGCGGCCGTGCCCGGGGCTTCACTTGCAGACGCCAATACGATCGCACCGGGCGTGCTTGCACTGGCGGCCCCTGAGCCCGATTTCGCGGCGGGTTCCCTCGCTACTGTGGCTCGAGACTTCGGGGCCAGCGCAGTGGTTGGATGCACGGCTTACGGCAGCTCGCTGGCCCTGCGCCTGGAGCTGGGATTGCCTGCCTGGGCAGACCTGATGGGAGACCTGATGGCCGAAGCCCAGGCCAAGGCCGCGTTGCTTGGTGACGATAGTTGCCTGCTTCACTTCTGGAGCCTGCTGGGGCCGGTTCTGGCCGGGGCCGACAGGTTCTCGGCTGTTTCGCAGGCCCAGGCTGACGCGCTGGTCGGCCAGCTGGGTTTGGCGGGGAGGCTGTCTTCTGCCACTGCTGGTGAACGGCTGGTAGAAGTCATTCGCTGCGCGGCAGTGCCTCCGGAAGAGCGCAGCGACGAAGCCGATAGCGGAATTCTGAGCGAGCTGCCCGACGACGCCTTCGTGGCGGCTTGGGCTGGCAGCTTCAATACCTGGTGTGACGTAGACCTGCTGTTTGACGGCGTTGATTCGGCCATGGCCGAGAACACTTCGCTGCACCTGCTCGTAACGGGCGGCGAGGTGGAAGGCCACGACAGTGTAACCTGGCGGCATTTTCTTGACCTCGTCGAGGGCAGTGGACGGCGCGACAGATACCACCTGCTCGGCCGGGTCGAAGACTCGGTTCTCGCCGAGGTCTACCGGCGGTCCGACGTTGGGCTGGTCGTCGAAAAAGATCTCTACGAGCGGCAACTGGGAGCAGAAAACAGGGTAGTGCAGTGGATGGCCCACGGCGTGCCGGTGTTGACGACCTATCGTAGCCAAGCTGGCCGCGACCTGGTGCAGCGGGGACTGTCCTTTGCCATCACCGGGCGCAGCGCCGAGGGCCTGGCCGAGTCGTTGCTGGCGTTGGTCGATGATCCTGCGCGCCTGGCGGCTGCTTCGTTGGCCTGTACCCGCGAGGCGCGCGAGGCCTGGACGGTGTCGGCCGTTGCGGCGCCGTTACTGGCCTGGTGTGCGAGCCCAGTGAGGGCGGGCGACTCTGGCGCCGAACCGGTGTTACAGGTGGGCTTGTTTTCCGAGCCGGCTGCCATCGTGCACCTGTTCGAAAGCTATCTCGCCTCGCTGGGGCCGGCCCAGATCGCTTACCGCGCGCCGCGCTGGCTGTTGAGACGCCTGCTGGGGAGTGTTTCGTCCGCGGGCAGAGGCAACGACAAGCTCAACGGCCGCCGCGCCGACGAAGCTCGTGACAGGGCTGTTGAGAAGATAGCCGGGGCCACCTAGTATCTGCCGCCGTGGGTGTCCGGGTGCTCGTAATTGGTTTGGACGGGGTTCCCTGGGACCTCGTCAGCCGCTGGGCAGAGCAGGGAATCATGCCCAATCTCGCGCGGCTCATCCGTGAGGGAACGGCCGGGCCGCTGGATTCGACCATGCCGCCGACCTCCGGGCCGTCGTGGACCACGTTTTCTACCGGCCGGAATCCCGGTAACACGGGCATCTACGATTTTCTCTACCGTCGCGCCGACGACTACGTGTTTCCGCCCGTCAACACGACCATGCGCAGCGGCAAAACCCTGTGGCGCATGCTCTCGGAAAGGGGCGACAGGGTTTGCGTGGTTAACCTGCCGGTGTCTTACCCGGTCGAAGAAGTGAACGGCGTAATGGTGAGCGGTTGGATGACTCCGTACTTTGCCCGCGATTACACCTGGCCCCGCGAGCTGGCCCGCGAGCTTGATGATGTGGTCGGTAACTACCGCATCTACCCTTCAGAGACCTGGTCGGCGGGCCGATCGAAGGCCTTCTTTCGCGCTTCGGACGAACTGCTCGAAATGCTCACCCGCAGCAACCTTCACTTGATGGAGCGCGAAGACTGGGACCTCTTCATGGGCGTCTACTTCGACACCGACAGGGTCCTTCACCAGGTCTACCATTTTCTCGACGAGGGGCACCCCTGGAGGGAAGGCCGCGAGGGCGATTGGTCAAAGCCCGTGCTGCGTTATTTTTCCCGGCTCGATGCCGACATCGGGCGGCTTGTGGACAAGGCGGGCGACAAGGCCAGGATCCTGGTCATGTCAGACCACGGCATGGGCCGGGCGTCGCGCTTCGTGGTGCTCAACAACCTTCTGCTCAAGCTGGGATTCATCCACCTTTCGGACGACATTGCCACCAGGTTCAAGGCCTTTGTTTTTCGGCGCGGGTTTACACTGCGCAACATACACAAGCTGGTCGACCGCCTGGGCCTCGCACGCCACGCCGAGTACAAGAACGTGTACTCCTTCGATGGACTGTTGAAACGGTTTTTTCTTTCGTTTCTCAACGTCGACTGGAGTCGTTCGCGTGCGTATTCTTTTGGCCGACACTACGGCTCCCTGTTCGTTAACCTCAAGGGGCGCGAGCCCCAGGGCTGCGTGGAGCCCGGAGCCGAGTACGAAAAATTACGCGACGAACTTGAACACGCATTGCTCGATTACGTCGATCCAGAGCTGGGACGCCCGTTGGTCAAGCGCTGCCTGCGACGCGAGGACGTTTATCACGGCGAGAGATTTGAAGAGGCTCCCGACCTTCTCCTGCTGCCCGAGGACCCGGCCGACATCTTTTTTGGGCTTTCCGATTTTGGCTCGAGCAGGGTCTGGGATCATACTTACCGCTACTCCGGGATGCACCGTGACCAGGGTCTGCTGGTGGCCCACGGGCCCGGCGTAGAGCGTGGGCAGGCATTCGCCGGCGGTGGGGTGGTGGACCTCGCGCCGACGCTCATGCACATGCTCGGCCGCCAGGTGCCGGGGGATCTCGACGGGCGCGTGCTCGAATCGCTGTTCACTCCCGACTGGCTTGCGGCCAACCCGCCGAACCTGGGCGGTGGCAGCTCGGCGCAGTCCCCCGACGGCGTGAAGCCCTTCAACGAAGACGAGGAAGAAGAGATCATGGACCGACTGCGCGACCTCGGGTACATGAACTGAGGCGTGGCCAGACGCGCTACCAGTAAAGGGCTGCTGTTGCTGGCGTTGGCCGGGGCGTTGGGTTGGTGGCCGTTGTTGCCGCCCTGGTTTCTGCTCGTGCTGTTGCTGTGGCTGCCCGGGGCATCGGCCCTCGAAGCCCTGCGGGGGCTGGGTATGGCGGGGAACCGGGTCGCCGGTGACGCGCCGGAGTTGGCACTGCTGATGGCCGGGCCCGGCCGCTTGTGCTTGGAAGTGGCGCTGAGCTTGCTGCTGCTCGCCGCAGGCAGCCTGCCGCTTCCCCTGCTGGGCTTGTCCTGGCAGCTCTCCCCGTTGTTGCTGGCGGCGTTGTTGCTGCCGGTTTCAATTGGCGGGCTGCTACGCGGTCGCGGGGCGTGGCCGGAGTTGGGTGTCGGTGAGCGCGCGGCCATGCGCCGTGCTTGGCTGGCCGCCGTGCTGGCCGTGCTGGCGCTGTTGCCCGTCGTGCTGGCTCACGCCGGCGCCACGGTAGACGACTGGTGGGATATAGCTCGCCTGCAGTTGTGGTTGTCGGGCGCGGGGGGCTTTGCCGAGCCGTTTTTTGATTCGGGTTTTGTCCACCCCAGATTCAGCTGGAACGCGTGGCTGGCCGTGCAGGCGCTGGTAGCCGGCGTGACCGGCGGCGACCCGGTCGCGCTTCAGGCCGGCCCGCTGGCGGTCTGCTGTTGCGTCATGGTGGTTTCGGGCGTGGCCTGCCTCGCCACTGCCCTGTTCGGCAGGCGTGTTGAATTGCCATTGGCCTTGCTGCTTGTGCCGGTGTGGCTCTACGGAACCGAGGCGCTGCCGTTTTTCAAGCGCTTGTACCAGGACAAGTTCGTGGCCGGCCTGACGCTTGCTCCGGCTACCTTGGCGCTGAGTTGGATATACCTGCGCCGACCCTCGAGCCTGGCGGCGCTGCTTTTGTTTGCCTGCGCTTTGGCGACGGCCTGTGTACACGGACTTGTCTATGCCGTGACCTGCCTTGGGGTGCTGGTGCTGATGGTGGCGTCGTGGAGCAACGGCGGCAGCCGATCGGTGGTGGCGTGTCTGCCCGCCCTGGTCTTGGCCCTGGGCCTGCCCTTGATCTTTCCGCTGTGGCAGGGCTTATCGCTGGGGCCCGTGTTCAAGGCGCAGGGAATCTCGATGCTGGCCCCGGACAACCCGGTGGTGGCTGCCCACGCGAGACTCGGCCGCCTGTTGTGGATTGAAAGCGGCTGGGCGGTGGTGAACCCGGCGGCTGTTTTCGGTCCACCGGCCCTGCTTGCGCTGCCTGGGCTGTGGTTGGCCTGGCGGCGAAAACACCAGCCTGCCTTCGCGGCCTTGCTGGCTCTCTCCCTGCTGCCGGCGTTGCTGCTTTTCGTTCCCGGCCTGTCTGCCCTCGCCGGTAGAGCGCTTGTTCCGTGGATGTTGTATCGCGTGGGGTGGTTGGTGCCGGTCTGTCTGCTGGCGGCGCTGTTACCCGCGCAAATTCTCCGTTGGCCCGGCGGCGCGCGAGCGCGTGTGGCGGGGCTGGTCGCGGTGTCTCGCTGTCTGCTCCGGTGGCGGCCGACCGGCTGCGCAGGGACATGCACGCCCACCCGTGGCCGCGGGTGGATAAACCGCGAGGTGCTGCTGGGCAGGTCTACCGTTTTCTTGCAGGAGCCACGGGACGCAGCGTAGTGATGGCCCCCATGGGGTTCTCCGAATTGCTGCCCGCGTTGTCGGGCAAGCCGGTGGTCGCTGCCACCGAGCGCTGCACCCTGGTATTTTCGCGCAATGCCGCCGAGGCCTACCTCAGGCTGAAAGATTCGACCGAGTTCTACCTGCCGACGACAAGCGCTGGGCGGCGTGAGCAGATAGCCTTGCGTTACCAAGCCGGCTACGTGGTGGTGCCGAAGCGACTGGTAGCTACAGGCAGCGAAGATCTGTGGCTGCGACGCACGAGTGCCTCCAGTTATATTGCCGTCGAGGCCACTGCGGCCGATCGCGGGACCGGCGAGTTTCCGCGGGAGTGGACACGCGTGCTGGAAAACAGGGACTACCTTGTTTTTGCCACCGGGTACGCGACCGAAGAGGCGGATGGCCGGCGGCTCGCGGGGGGCGGCGATGATCTGTCGTCCTGGCGTAAGTTTCTGGAACTGGATCCGGACCCCGGCCCGGATTCGGCAGAACAAGCCGGCCTTCAACCAGACAGCGAGGACACTTCGGGAGGCCAGGCAGTGACGGGTCTGTTTGATGAGCGCCGACTGCTGCTGAGCGCTAACCCGCCGTCGCTGTCCAGTGGAGAGGCCGACTCGTTCAACTGGAGCGGGGCAGTGTCTGCGTGGGAGGACTCAGCTGCCTGGGTAGAGCTGAGCCTGGAACTGCCCGAGGACTGTGTTGTCAGTGGCATAGAGATCGTTCCTTTGCAGGATGGCGACAGCAGGCAGGTCTTCGAGCTCAGTTCAGAGGGCCACAGCACGAGACGGCAGGCTCTTGATGGCCTGCCTATAGCGCTGTCTCTTGAGCCACGCAGGAGGACGCGAGTTGATCTGCAACTGGCCGGTCTGTTGGGCTCGTCGCCGGCGCTGTCTGGCTTTCGCGTGACTGGCGATCCAGAAAGTTGCAGGCCACGCCGGGCCGAGCTGCCTCGAGTTGAAACTGGCACGGGCGAGTTACTGGAACTGGCGTGGACCTTTCCGCGCAACGCGCGGGCGGGCCTTGGCCTGGCCCGCCGCCTCGCCCACGAGGGGCGCACCGGCGACGCGCGGGCCGTGCTCGCGGCAGCGCTGGCGACTGACCCCGGGCTGGCCAGCGCCTGGGTCGAGTACGGGCTGATGCTCGATCAGCAGGGGGACTTTGATAGCGCGGTAGTCGCGTTTCGCCGAGCTCTCGAGGTGGATTCCAACCACGCCTGGGCGCAGGGCTGCCTGTCCTGGGCCCTTTTTCGCAGGGGTAACCTTCCTGCTTCCGTGTACCATTCGGCTCGCGCGTTGCGCCTGGATGAGGGCTACGCCGACGCTTGGACCTTGCTGGGGATGGCCCTGCGTTCGGCCGGCGCCCGCTCGCTGGCCGAGAGTTCTCTGCGGCGGGCGGTAGAAGAGGACCCCGGCCGTGCCTGGGGCGTGCTGGAACTCGCCCGCCTGCTGGAGGACGACGGTCGCCGGGCCGAAGCTGTGCATCTGCTTGACGAGTTCGTGCGGCGCGAGCCCGGCCAAAACAAGGCTGCGCGGTTGCTGCGACTACTGCGGTCGAGGCTGCAGGCCGGAGTTGCGGTGCCGGGGTGAGGATCGCGCTGCTCGGACCCGCGCCACCAATGCGCGGTGGTATCGCGGCGCACAGTCGTGGGTTGTTGCGCGAGCTGGAGAGCATCGGGCACGACACGCTGCTTGTCTCCTGGCGTCGACCTTATCCGCCCGGCGCGCGTGGCTACCAGCTCATCGATGAAGATCCTTCGGCCTTACTCGACGTTCTCAACCCGGTGACCTGGAGGAGGGCGGCGAGACAGCTTGTTGATCAGGCTCCGGATGTCCTGGTCGTGCAGTGGTGGCATCCAGTGACTGCTCCCTGCCTCGCCTGGGTCCTGGCCTCTTGTCGCGGCGCTGGCCTCGGCGCGCCCGTGCTGGTCGTTTGCCACAATCACACTCCGCACGAATATTTTCCCGGCAGCCGGCCGCTCACCCGCCTGCTTCTGGATCGGGCCGACGGCTTGCTTGCTCACTCCCGCTGGGTGGCAAGCGAACTCGGGCGGCACTACCCGAGGGCTGTTTTGAGGAGCTGTCCCATGCCGGTGCTGGAAGATTACTCTTCGAGTTTTCCTGGTCGTGACGAAGCCAGGAATAGACTAGGCCTGGACAACAGTGGGGTGGTTTTTCTCGCTGCCGGACATTTGCGCCGCTACAAGGGCATCGAGTTGTTACTTACTTCCTGGGCGCGTTCGGGTCTCGGCAACCAGGGAGCGGTGCTGATTCTTGCGGGCAGCAATTACCTGCCGGCCCGCGCTCGACGTCTGCTGCTGTCGTCGCTCGGCCATTCGTGTCGGTTGTTCGATCATTATCTCAACGACGACGAGCTGGCTACCCTGCTGGCCGCCAGCGACGTGGCCGTGTCTCCCTGCCTGAGGGCGTCTCAGAGTGGCTTTCTCCCCCTGGCCGAGGCCTCGGGGCTGGCCCTGCTGGCGAGCGACGCGGGCGGCCTGGCCGAACAGCTCAAGGGAGGGGCGCGGCAGGAGCTTTTCGCGGCCGGAAATCCAGCCCAACTCTGCCGGGCGCTGCAGAGGGCAGCGCAGACGGCAATTTCCAGTCCCCCCGGGGGAGGCTGGAATGCCGACAGGATGAAGAAAAGCTGGCAACAAACAGTCCAAACCCTTGAGGACGAACTCAAAGGGCTTTTACGGCGGCAGTATACCGGGATAGCTGCAGCCGGACGGCCCGGCGTGGTATAATTTCCAATTCCAATGCCGGTCTATTCTTACCAGGCCCTCGACCAGGACGGACAGGTCGTCGAGGGCGTAATTGACGCCGACACCGAGTCGACGGTGATCGCCAACTTGCGTGGCCAGGGGCGCCGGCCGCTCTCGGTTTCGCTGGGAGAGATCGCGGGCAAGTCCAATGGGTTTTCGCTACCGGATCTCGCGTCGCTTCTGGGCCGCGACAAGGTACGCACACACGACCTCGCGTTGTTTACCCGAGAGCTGGCCACCCTGTTGCGTGCGGGCATGCCGCTGGACCGCAGCCTGCAGAGCCTCGCCGGGCTGAGCGAGAGCGAGGCCATGAAGACAATCGTCGGTGACGTGCTGCAGATGGTCAGGGAGGGCAAAACGCTTTCGTTTGCGCTCACCGAGCGACCCACCGTCTTTCCGCCCCTTTACGTCAACATGGTCCGCGCCGGTGAAGCCGGTGGCGTACTGGAGTCGGTACTCGAGCGCCTGGCCGACTACATGGAAACCTCGGAGAAAAATCGCGAAGAGATTCGTTCGGCTATGACCTACCCGGCTATTCTCGGATTCGTCGGCAGTATTTCGATAATCATCCTGCTCACCTACGTCCTACCCCGCTTCACCGTCATATTTGAAGACCTCGGTGCGGCCATGCCGCTGTCGACCCGCATAGTGATGGGTGCCAGCGAGTTCATACAGAACTGGTGGTTCATGATCATCATCGCGGGGGTGGGGTCCTGGCAGGGGTTCAGGCGCTGGGCCGCTACTCCCAAGGGGCGTGGCCTGATCGACGACTGGAAACTGCGCGCGCCCATGCTCGGCGATCTCACGCGGAAGAGTCAGGTCGCTGATTTTGCGCGCACGCTCGGCACCATGCTCAAGAGTGGTGTGCCGTTGATCCAGTCGCTGGAGATCGTCAGGGAAGTCATCACCAACACCGTCATCAGTCAGGCGGTAGAAGTCGTGCAGCGAGATGTCAGCGAGGGCAAGGGGATGGCCACCACGCTGGAACGAAGTGGCGTCTTTCCGTCGCTCGCACTGCAGATGGTGGCCGTCGGTGAAGAAACAGGGCGGCTCGACGACATGCTCCTGGTCGTCAGCGAACACTACGACCGTGAAGTTGGTACGGCTATAACCAGGTTCATGTCCATGCTTGAGCCGGCGATGCTCATGATCATGGGTCTGGTTACCGGATTCATAGTCATATCCATGATGTCGGCCGTGTTCAGCGTCAACGAGCTGGTGGGCTGAGGCAAAGTGAAGCGGAGGTAAGCGAGAATGATGGACTTGAATAAAAAACGACGCGCGCAGCAGGGTTTCACCATGATCGAGCTGCTGCTGGTGATGGTAATACTGGGCATGCTGGCGGCCCTGGTCGGGCCCAACCTGATCGGGCAGGCTGGCAAGGCCCGCAGCAAGACGGCCAGGGTGCAGATAGCCAGCCTGGGCACGGCGCTGGATACCTACGCGCTCGACGTTGGCAGGTATCCCAGCGGGGCGGAGGGGTTGCAGGGGCTCAGGGACCGGCCGTCGGGCCTGGCCATGTGGGACGGACCGTACCTGGCCAAGAAGGTCCCGATGGACCCCTGGGGTAACCAGTACCAGTACCAGGAGCCGAGTACGGGGGGTCTCTACACGATCACCTCTTTCGGATCCGACGGCAGGGCAGGTGGCGAGGGCGACGCCGTCGACATCACGAACCTCGACTGAGATCTCTCCGTGTTGAACCGCAGCAGCCGCGCAGGATCGAGCAAGGGGTTTACCCTGATAGAGCTGGTCGTGGTCATGGTTATCCTGGCCGTGACCGCGGTGCTGGTGCTGCCCTCGGTGCAGGGCGGTATGCGGCAGCGCGAAGTGCGACATTCTCTGCAACGCTTTGTCGCCTCGGTTCGCAGGGCTTCGTCGCGCGCCACCTTCGAAAGAAAGCACGAATCGATGGCCGTCTGGCCACTGGAAGGAAAATGGTCGGTGGGGGTGCCCCCGCAGGAGTTCCTGTACGGTGAAGGTGACGGTACGGCGAGCTCCGGCAAGATATTTGAGCTGCCCGAATTCGGGCGCTTCGAAGAAGTGCTCGGCGGCAGGGTCGTGCCGGGGGACGTCGTGTTGTTCGATTTCTATCCGGCGGGTGGTTCGAGCGGTGGCAGCGTCGAGATCCTCTACGACGTGGGGGGCGAGCAACAACGCTGGACTTTGAGCATAGACCCCCTTCTGAGCGATGTCAGGGTGGAGGCCCCGCAGGGATGATTGTTGGGCGACAACACGCACCGCGTCCCATGCTCCGACGGCAGCAAGGCTTCACGCTGCTCGAAGTGGTGATCGCCGTTTCCTTCATGGCGGTGGCCATGGCCGCGTGCATGGAGCTGTTCTCGGGTAGCCTCAAGCTCGCCGGGCGGGCTTCTGCCAGCAGCGAGGCCACTATACTGGCCTCTTCGGTCATGGACGGAGTGATGTGGAAGGTTGAGCTCGATGACACCGAGGAGCGCGGCAGCGAAGGTCGTTTTGACTGGACTCTTTCGGTGACCGGCGTCGAGGCCGAGCTGGGCGCCTGGGAGGGCGTGCCGCGTGAAGAGCTCAGCGATGATTACGAACTCAAGAGGGTTGAAGTCACAGTTGCCTGGCGAGGCGTTTCGGGCGACCGCCGGGTGGCGCTGGCCACCACGCGCATGCAGGAGAAGTACTGAAAGCCCGTGAAAAGTGATTTTCAGCGCGGGTTTACCCTGGTGGAGATGATGATCGCCATGACCATCGTCACGCTGATAGCTGCGTCCATATACGGGGTGGTGTCCATAGGCGCGCGCTCGGCTGGCTCCGGGGAGCGCGTAACCGAACAGGCCCGCCGTCATCGCGTGGCCACGGGTCTCATCACGCGCCAGCTTTCTTCGGCAGTGGCCATACGGCTGGAGGACGAGGACGGCGAGTCGGTGCCTTATTTCCTCGGCGAGAGCGAGAGCGTGGAGTTTGTTACGTCGGCGCCGCAGCGGCCCGATTCCAGTGGCATGGGCCTGGTGCGCTACTGGTACGAAGACGGCGCGCTGTTGATGTCGGAGATGCCGGCCTTTGCGGTGGCGGGGGCCAACAGGCTGGGTGTCGACCTGGAGGATTACACGCTGACGACAGTGTTGTTTTACGACGTCGACAGGTTTCGTGTGGGCTACCTGCGCACGTCAAATGACATCGATGACTGGGAAGAAAGCTGGGACGCGGCCGATAGCGAGGAGCTACCGTCGGTGGTGCGTTTTGAATTGAGCTCCGATATACCCGGCGGGCCTAGCTGGACGCACGAAATTCCGGTCTACGTGGCCGCCATAAATGAGCTGCACGGAGAAGGTGATTTTCGCGGGGCCAAGTCGATCAAGTCCACGCTGAGAAAGAAAGACAAGGACTCCGACAAGGAGCCCGACAAGGCAAAGTCTCAGTCGAAGTCCTCTTCATCGTCTAAAACCGGCACGTCCGGCCGCAAAACCACGAGCACTACCTGACATGGAGCAGACAAAAAAGTCGCGGCAGGCCGGAGTGGCCCTTATACTTGTAGTGTGGACTTTTGCCGCCCTGTCAGTAATGGCGGCAGAGTTTGCGAGGGCCATGAGGGAGGACGCCCGGAGGGCCGGCAACTTTGAGCGGTCAACCCGGGCCCGCTACGTGGGCGTGGCAGCAGTGAATGAAGTGCTGCTGCTCCTGACCGAACGCGCGGGCAAGAGCAGGCGCAATCGCTCGAAGGACGAGGAAGAAGAGGAAGAACAGGTCGGCCCGCTGGACATGCTGGTACAGGGGGATGGCCAGTGGGTGAGGTCGCGATTCCTGGGGCATCCCTGCGAGGTGAGGGTGTCCGATGAGGGTGGTAAGCTTGCCCTCAATGCTATCGACAGGGAAGCTGTCGAAGAGATAATGATGAACCTGGGTTACACGGAACTTGAGGCAGAGACTGTCGCCGACTCTATCGCCGATTGGCGTGACGGCGACGACCTGCACCGTGTGAACGGAGCCGAGGACCAGTACTACGAGAGCCTGTCTCGACCTTACGTGGCCAAGAATGGTCCTTTCGATTCGCTGGAAGAATTGTTGCTCGTGAGGGGTGTGAGCCCGTTCGTTTTCTACGGAGATAGTGAGCTGCCCGGCTTGCGGGATATTTTTTCGGTCTACCACGACAGCAAGCGTCTCAATTCCAGCACGGTGCCGGCAGCGGTGATGATGGCCCTGAGTGGAGTAGAGAAAGAAGAAGCCTGGGGCTTCAGCGATGAGCGGGCAGTCGAAGGCAGGGACGTGCCGCCTGCCTTGCGAGAGTTGCTCGATGGCGGTGCGGTTTCTGCGAGGCCTTCGGCCATGCGCGTGGTAACGGTTGAGGCCCGGGTCAAGGAGCGAGGCGGCCGGGTACTCGGGCATGTGAGCACGGTGGTCAAGCTGGGTGGCAGAGGCGATGGCTTCCAGGCCCTGCGCTGGAACGACGTGATTTTCTCGCGCCCGGGCTTCGGTGACGATCGAGGTGGTCCAGACGAAGCGGGCCTGGGGCAGGTGGCGGGCTGATGGAATTGACCGGATTTCTTGGTCGCCTGGCCCGAGCCGATTTTGCCGACGCGTTGGGCATCTACGTAACGGCTGGAATGGTTTCCCTGGTGCTGGTCCGCAAGCGGGTCAACTCGGTCAAGGTGGTGGCGGTTGAAAGCGCCGAGCTCGCCGGGGAATCCGACGCTCGTGATTCTGTCCTCGAGGGCGTGATCAAGGCGTTTGTCGAGCGGCACGGGATTGACGACGCCAGAGTTTCCCTCGCAGTGGGCCGGGACATAACGATGTTCGGAGACCTTCAGCTCCCCGCTTCGGCCGTGGCCAATCTCGAGCAGGTGCTGGGCTACGAAATGGATCGCCTGCTGCCGATCCCCGCCGAGGAGCTGTATTCGGATACACTTGTGCGGCCGGTGGGCGAAGGCGATGAAAAATTCGCTGTGACCGTAGTCACGGTGATGAAGAAAGAAGCGGATCGCCTACGGGAGATTCTCGAGGGCCTGGGACTCGAAGGAGCATCTTTTACAGCCCAACCGGTTGCCGCCTGCGATTTTTTCGAGTTCTGTTCGCCGACCGCGGCAGGGGTAACCGGCCTTGTTACCGGCGAAGGCGAGCAGACCTGCATGGCTGTGTGTTACGCAGGCTCGTTGGTTTCGAGCAGGACCTGGGATCGCTACGTGGTCGAGCCCGCCGAGGGCCGCCTGCGTCGCGAGGTAGAACGTTTTCTGCCCGAGAGGCTGGATGCCGAACTTCGGATCGTGGGTAGTAGCGGCAGCGACGGTGAGGTTTCCCTCGCTGAGCTGCTGCCAGCTGATTGCCTGGCCGAGGGGGTGTATATTTCAGACAACGAAGCCATCGCCGTTGGTGCGGCGCTGGGGCAGCTCGGAGAGGGCAGGCAGTCCTTCTGCCTGCTGCCGGCTGACATGGTCAGGGGGTCGGCCGGTTTCGGGCTCAGGGAAATGGCCCTGGCCGCGGTTGTGCTTTTGATGGCGGGCGGTCTTGCCATGACCATCGGGCTGAAGAACCTGGCCGTAAATGGGGCACTGGCGGCCGAGGTGGGCCGCCTGGCGCCACTGGCTGCGCAAGTCAGCTCGCTGGAAGAAGAGAACCGGCAGCGTCTTGATCTCGTGTTTCAACTCGAGGCGGATGCCGAACAGAGCGTGCTTTCCTACTTGAGGGCCGTAACCACCCTGGTGCCCCGCACGGCCTACCTCACGACTTTTCGTTTCAAGGGCGACAGGATCGAGCTCGATGGAATTGCCGACAGTGCTTCGGGGCTTATCGGCGTGCTCGAAAAGTCGCCGTTGTTCAATAACGTGGAATTTACGGCTCCGACAACCAAGTACCTTCAGAGTCAGGAGCGGTTTTCGTTGCGCATGAGGATTGAGAAATGACCCTGGCTGAACGATGGGAGGCCCTGTCGCTTCGCGAGCGCGTGCTGGTTGGTGGCGTGGGGCTGTTGCTCCTCGCTTTTGGTGGTCGTTCTGCCTTCGTCGCCGTGGTGGCGGAGGTGCCCGGCGGAAGCACCGACGAAGCCTGGGTGCAGTTGAAGAAAATAGATACCTACAACAGGGTCTACGCGCGCCACGACGCGGCCGAGAAGCGGCAAGCAGAGGCGCGGGAGCGTTACCGGCGCGTTCAGGCGAGCCTGATCCCCGGTTCTACGCCCACGCAAGTCGGGGCCGAGCTGCAGGGAGACCTGGGAACCATGGCGGGAGCGGCCGGTCTCAATGTTCTCAGCTCGCAGATACTGAGGGTGGAAGAAGTCCAGAACTTTCACCGCATCGGAGTGAGGCTTACCCTCAGCGGCAATCTCAGCGGCGTGGCGAGGCTGCTGTCGTCGATTGAATCTGATGATATAGACTTGCGGGTTACCCTGTTGGAAATAAACAGAAAACTCGGCGCGCGCCGCCGGCCGACGCCTACCGCTAGGCCGGGTACGACTTCCACCAGCTCCACGGTAGCGGCGCTCACGGCCACGATGGAAGTGAAAACCTTCATGCAGGAGCAGTTGTGAAAGGCTTGATGCAGGCCGTTGCCCTCACGCTGGTAGTGCTGGCCGCTATCCTGGGCTGGCGTATTGTTTCGGTGGTGAGCATCCAGCCTCCGCTTTTCAACGAGTTACCTGGCCAGCTGCTCGGAGAGTCTTTGCGGCCCGCTCCCAGGAGCTCTCCAGCCACGGGCCCGGTAATAAAGGCTATATTGGACGGCAACTTGTTTGAGACCGAGAGGGGCTATCGGGAAGAAATTGTTGAAGTTGAGACCCAGGTCGCGCTGCCACCCCCGACGAACATCGTTTTGAACGGCGTAATTTCGATTTCAGGCCAGCCGGTGGCGATTATGAACGACACCAAGGTGGGCAATGCGCAGCTTTCTGTCAGCAAGGGTGATATGATCGGGGATTACGAGGTCGGTGAGGTCACGCCCAACGGGGTGATTCTCCTCGGAGCGGGGGGGCAGCAGTTTTCCGTGGGGTTACAGGTTCGTAAGGGTCCTGGGGTGAGAGCGCGCACGCGTCCGGCAGCGGGACGTGCGCCTGCACGCCCTACCAGCACCGGCCGGGCGACCACCGCAGCTGAACGGGCATCGACCGCTTCGGCAAGGGCGGCGAGGGCGGCGGCAACCAGGCCGCCGGCCGCGGCCAGGACGGGAGTTTCAAAGTCGATACCGAGAGGTAGGCCGACCGGTGCTGACCAGGTCGAGAATCCCCAATCGGGAACCTCGAGTGCGGCCCAGGCTCGCTTGGAGGCTCTCAAGCGACTGCGACAGGCTGCGAGCCAGGCCAGGTAAAGAGTGATGTATACTAAATCGTCTTACTGGATACGTTTCTCCCGAAAAACGCTGTTGGTCCCTGCTGCTGCTTGCCTGCTGGCGGCCGTTTTTTATGCACCGGCTGCTTTGGCTCAGAAGCTGCCGGGCGTGGGTGACGAAACGCCGGGGGCTATGGAAAAGAGTCGTGTCCAGGTCGAGAGCGGAGAGCTCAGCCCTGCGGCCAGGCTCGGCCGGTTCGTGGAGTCGGAGTACCAGCGTAAGCTCAAGCAGCAGGGCGGCGGCGTAGTCCAGCCGGTCGCAGCCTCGGTCCAGCCGGTCGCCGCAACTGTTCTCACCGCCGTCGAGGACAATATCAGCTCAGAAGAAAGCGACGACGAATCGGTGGTGCTCAACTTTGAGGGCGCCGACATACGCGAAGTCATCTTCGCCTTGGCCAGCTCATTGGGTATCAACTACTGGATTGATCCACGCGTAGCCGGTCAGGTTACGGTGCGCACCACCGGTCGTATCTCGCGCGGCGACCTCATGCCGGTGTTTCACCAGGTGCTGCGCAACAACGGGTTCGTGGCGGTACTTGAAGGAGACATTCACTCGATAGTGCCGGCTGAAGAAGGACGCACGCGTGTGCGGGCGGGAAAAGAGACCGACGAGGGCGGTTTCGTGATGGAGCTGGTCAAGGTCCGCCACGTCAACGCCGAAGAGTTGGTCACAGTACTGCAGCCCTTCGTGTCGCCCGGCGGCGACCTCGTGGCCTACCCACGCAGCAACCTCGTGATCATTACAGAGTTGGCTTCGCGGGCCGACCGATTGCTCGAGCTGCTGGGCACGTTCGATACCGATACCTTCGGCGATCTGACCGCTCGCATATACCATGTAGAGCACGCTTCGCTCGAAGAAGTGGCCGAGGAGCTCTGGGCTGTGCTGGAGAGCTACCAGGTTTCGAGTTCGGGTGCCGGCGTGTACATCATCCCACTGCTTCGACTCAACTCGCTAGCGGTGATCGCTTTCGACCCGTCGATTTTTGTCAACGTTGAACTGTGGCTTGGCTTGCTCGATGTTCCCGCGGAGGGCGGCTCCATCCGCCAGGTGCACGTCTACCAGGTAGAGAACACCAAGGCTGTCGACTTGTCGGATATTCTCAACGACATTTTTTCTGATGAGGGCGGTGAGGGTAGCAGGCGGCGCTCGCGTTCCGGTGAGCTGGCCGAGTCCAATGCCGGGCTCGGGGGCGGGCTCGGGTCGTCGGCCCAATCGCGGCAGGCCAAGGGCGGGGACCGGCGTGGTGGCTCGCGCAAGGGACAGCCCGGCGGTGCGCCAAGGGCGCGAACCAACATCTCTGGTGGCCTCGGCCAGGATTCTGTCCTCGAACGACCGGGAGCACTGTTCGAGCAGGAAGTCCGCATAGTAGCCGACGAGGTCACCAACTCGCTGGTCATCATAGCTACGCCTCGTGACTACGGCACAGTGGAGAGCGTGCTGCGCCAACTCGACGTTGTGCCACGCCAGGTGCTGATAGAGGTTCTTATCGCCGAGATATCTCTTACCGACAATGAATCTTCTTCGGCTACTCAGAGATTACTCGGTAATGCTAGCAAGGACAGCGATGGCAACATCATAAATGATCCGGTTATCGGTGATATGGGGGGGAGTTTTCTCGACATGTTCGGCGAGGCGGTCAGGTTAACCGGCACGCTAGGCGCCGGTGGCGTAGCGGGAGTTTTCACCCACTTCAGGGGGAGCATGGCCGTGTATGAAGCTACCTTGTCATCGCTTGCCTCCGAGGGGCGCCTCAAGGTGTTGTCGCGTCCGCAGATCATGACCGCAGACAACCAGGAAGCCAGTATACTCGTGGGTTCTGAGGTGCCCATAATCACCAGCCAGGTCGACTCCAACACGGCGGTCGGCGGATCAACCGGAACCCGTAACGAGGTCCAGTACCGCGACACTGGCATTTCCCTCACCGTACTGCCGCAGGTTAACTCGCAGGGCCTGGTCAACCTCAGTATTTCGCAGGAAGTAAGCAAGATTGACAAACCCGCGCTGCAGGTCGGTTCGGGGGACGACGCGTCGACCGTTATCAACTCTCCCACCTTTATAACCCGAGAGGCAGAGACTACCGTGGTCGTGCAGAGCGGCGAGACAGTGGTTATCGCTGGTATTATCGACGAGCAGGAAACCTCTTCAGAAAGCGGGGTTCCTTTCATCAAGGATCTTCCCGTGCTGGGGCAATTCTTTCGCAGTCACTCCAAAGACGTGAAACGTACGGAACTGGTGATCCTGATTACGCCCTACGTCGTGCGCGACAGGGAAGAAGCCCGCGCGGTTTCCGAGGACTACAAGGAAAGGGTGGAGTACCTCATGGAGGACCCCGACCTGTTTGGCCCGAAAGATCGCGACGGCAGCCACACGGTCATACTGGGCGGCTGAGTTCGGGCAGCTCCTCCACGGCTGCGATACTCAGCTCATCGCGCTAAGCCCGGCAGCGACTGGAAATTTAACGCAGAAACGTGCATGCTTCCCAGCGCGGGCCCGGTCAGGGGCCGTTAGAAACAACGGGCCCGGGCCCACTCAGCGGAGGTCTGCGGCCCCATGGCCACGATAATAACCGACGATTGTATTAACTGTGCGGCCTGTGAGCCCGAGTGCCCTAACACGGCTATTTACCAGGGAGACATCGAGTACGAACAGGACGGCGCCAAACACGCCGCCCTTTCTGCGGATTTCTTCTACATAGTGGGTGACAAGTGCACGGAGTGCGTGGGGTTTTTCGATGAGGAAGCCTGTGCCGTGGTCTGCCCGGTGGACTGTTGCATACCCGATCCCGAACGGCCCGAGAGCGAGCAGCTGCTGATCGAGCGCGCTCGTGTTCTTCATCCGGGTACCGAGTTTGCCGAGGGCTTTCCTTCTCGCTTTTCCGGGGGCGGCGGTGGCGATTCGGCTGCTGGTGATGCGGCTTCCGCTGATTCGGAGAGTGCTGATGGCGCGACAGTTGCTCCCGTGCAGGTGGCGGCTCCCGTACAGGCGGCACCCGTGACTTCGAGTGGCCGGGTCGAAAAGGTTGTCAGGCCCGGCAATACGGTGGTGGCCTCGGGCAACGCCGGTGAGCGTTCGGAGGCCGAACTGGGCCTGGGGTATCGTCAGGTTGTCGACATGGCCGAGGAGCCCCTGGGCGGGGTCACTTCCACCCTGCGCGGCCTGGGCGCGCTGTTGCTTGCTCCCTTGCTGGGTGCGCTGGGGCACGGACCGAAGGCGGCCATCGAAGCGGCGGTGGGCAACCGGGCGTTCTTCAACGTGCAGACTTCCACGGCTCTTAACGTGGCCCATAATTTCATCCTGTATCCCTTTCTGGCGATGGGCGTCGGGCTTGCCCTCGGAGCGCGTCCTTTTACTGAAGACGACAATGGGTGGATCTTCATAGGCGTGGTCATCGCGCTGCTGGAGAGCACGGCCCGATTGCGGCAGGGCCTGCGGGGCACGCCGGTAGCCGAGATGAATATGGGCGCGAGTCTTTACGGATTTCCGCTGGGACTGTTGGTGCAACCGCTGCTCGAGCGGCTCACCGAGACCGGTAGCAGCGGTGCGGTTCCTGTTGAGGGTTTTTACGGCGGCGAGTTCGAAGAAAAGCGCGAACGGCAGCGACGCTACGGGGACGTGTACACCGTTGAAGACCTTCCGCGGGGTTACAGGATCAGGCTGGAGTTGCCCCGGGTCATTCCCCCGTCGGCCACGAGAGACGAGCTGGGAATCGGCGACGAAATGCCCGATTACGACCTGTCGGTCAGCGTGCAGGGCGACTCGATCACGGTAAAGGGCTCGGTGGTAGACGAAAAGCTCAGGGCCATATGTGGCGTGTCTTCGTCCTGCCCTGCCGATTTCCATACGCGGATTTCCCTGGACCAGCCGCTGGGTGGCTACCGGCAGAGTTACGCGGACAAGTTGCTCGAGATCGTAGTACTCAAGCAGGTCACCTGAAAGGGAACGGCGTATGGACGCGGTACAACTGCTCGGTCTCGAGACCGAATTGCCAGGTGAGGCGGTAAGTGACGCCGAGCTGGCGGCAATGCTGGCTTGCAGTGAGGACGCCGTTGCCGGCCTTTCGCAGGGCAAGCTGCGTCACCACGCGCCCGACGGCACGGGTCCCTCCCACCTGGCCTGTTCGGCTGCTGAGCGCTTGCTGAAAAGGCTGGCCCTGGAGCCGGCCGATATCGACTTGCTCGTATTTGCAACTAACACCCCCGACTTCTTTTTTCCCGGTTCCGCCTGCCTGCTGCAGGACCAGCTAGGCTGCCGCGCGGTTCCCTGCCTCGATGTACGTTCCGGTTGCACGGATTTTCTTGCCGCTCTCGACGTGTCCAGGCGCTACGTGGCCGTGGGGCGTTACCAGAGAGTGCTGTTGGCAACGGCCGAGGTCAGCTCGCACCAGAATCGCTTTGACGGCGAGTCTCCCGAGCTCGCCTGCCTGATGGGCGACGGTGCCGCGGTGGCGCTGTTGCAGAAGGGAGACTCGGGTCTCTCGGTGGAGGCCTGTTCCCTGGTGGTAGACGGAAGTCGAAAGGAAGACTATTGGTGCGAGTTCCCGGCCAGCCGCCACGTGTCTACCCTCGAGCTGCCGAGGGCCTGTCGCATGCCGGCGGAAAAAATCGCCGCGGGGGCTCACTTTCCGCTGGTTGATCTCGCAGCGATGAGAGAACTCGCGCTTCACAGGTTGCCCGAAGCTCTCGACGCGGCGCTGGCCGAAGCCGGGTTGTCGAGCGTCGACGCCACCGTGGTTGCTCACCTCGACCCCGTTACCGCCGGAGCCGTGGGAGAGCAACTGGGCGATAAGGCCGGGCGCATTATCGATCAGCGCCACGCCTACATCCTGAGCGCGGCGCTGCCCATGGCGCTGGCCGACCTGCTGGCCGACGGGCAATTGCAGCCGGGGCAATCGCTTGCCCTGCTCACGGCCGGTTCGGGCGCGTCCTGGGGCGCTGCGGTAGTGAAGGTATGAGTGCTTCGGAACGGAACAAGCCTACCAGTCGTATCCTGGGCACAGCTTTTGAGGTGCCGCGCACGGTCATAACCAACGATGATCTCGCCCAGGTGATGGATACGAGTCACGAGTGGATCGAAAAACGCTCTGGCATCTGTGAGCGGCGCTACGTGGACAATGGCGAGGGCAGCCTGCCGCTGGCCGAACGGGCCGCTCTCAGGGCCCTGGAGCAAGCCGGACTCGAGGTCTCGGATATCGACCTGTTGTTGTGCGCCACCCTGACCCCTGACGTTGATTTTCCCGGTAACTCGGCCCTGCTGCAGGAGCGACTGGGCATGGTAGGAATACCGGCCATGGATATTCGCAACCAGTGCTCTGGTTTCGTTTACGGATTGTCGGTGGCTGACCTCTATGTCAGCAGCGGTGGTGCGAAGAACGTACTGCTGGTGGGGGCCGAGGTTCACTCCACGGGGCTGGAATTTAGCGACCGGGGTCGGGGAGTGACGGTGCTGTTTGGCGATGGTGCGGGAGCGTCGGTCATCGGGCCGGCAGACGGCGACCACGGCCTGCTGGAGATCACCCTGGGTGCGGAGGGTCGCTTTGCCGACAAGTTGTACACCGTCGGGGTTGGTCACCGTCGTAAACCCCGCATCGACATGGATGTGGCACCGCCCGAATCCGGCTACATGTTTGCCCTCATGAACGGGCGCTACGTTTTTAAGCACGCTGTAGAACGCATGATTGAGAGCATAAGGGCGGTGCTCGAGCGGCGGGGACTCACGACAGCGGATCTTTCCATAATTATACCCCACCAGGCCAACCTGAGGATAAACCAGTTTGTGGCCCAGGAGCTCGAGCTGCGCGAAGACCAGGTGGTCAACAACATTCACAAGTATGGCAACACGACCGCGGCAACCATCCCGATTCTGCTCACCGAGACCCTGGCCGCGGGCAAGATCGAGGCAGGCGACCTCGTTTGCATCGTGGCCTTCGGCGCCGGCTTTACCTGGGGCGCTGCGCTGTACCGCTGGTAGCCTCTTTTCAGCCTCAAAAGAACCCGGCAAGGCACCGTAAATAAAGGAGTAACTCCTTTGACCATAGCCGCCGTATGTGCTATAAGTGCGGACTGCGCGAGTTTCTCGCGCCAACCAGGAGGGCAACTTGGGAGCATTCAAAGTCGGTGAAAAGGTCGTTTACCCCGCACATGGGGTGGCGGTTATCGAAGAAGTAAAATCCCGGACAGTTTCGGGTACGGAGGCCAGGTTCTACAGCTTACGCATTCTTGATTCAGATATGAAAATAATGGTGCCCACGGGTAAGGCCGAGGGCGTGGGGCTGCGCCGGGTGATAGGCAAGGACATGATCACCAAGGTCTACAGGGTTCTTCGGGAAAAAAGGGTTTCCGTCGATCAGGCCACGTGGAATCGGCGTTATCGCGAGTACATTGAGAAGATCAAGACCGGCTCGGTGCTCGAAATCGCCTCGGTATTGCGGGATCTGTTCATGCTCAAGGGGGACAAGGAATTGTCCTTCGGTGAGCGCAAGATGCTTGATACCGCGCGAAACCTGCTCGTCAAGGAGCTGGCCGTGGCCAAGGCAAACAGCGAAGAGAAGATTATGGAGGAGCTTAACTCAATCTTCGGACACTGACGGCCGGCCGATTAAAGACATACACCGGGCGTGGCCTGGCGCCCCCTGGGGGGCGCAGCGCTCAGCCCCGGGTGGAAATGGATACTGTGAAAAGCCGGGTTTATGCCCGGCTTTTCTTCTTGTGGGGCAGGTGAGACAATCGGCCACGGTGAGTGTAGCATTGATCATTCCGGCGGCGGGCAGTGGTCGGCGGCTCGAGCTGGCTGTTCCCAAGGCCCTGGCCCCCATAGACGGCGTGCCTATGCTGAGGATGAGCGTGGGCTGTTTCCTCGAAGCGCCGGGCCTGGCCGAGATCATCGTTACCGCTCCCCATGGCCGCTCAGAGGCCTTTGCCGAGGCCCTCGAGGGGGTCTCTACGGGCCAGGCAGGCCTGAGGGTGGTCCCAGGCGGGGCGACGCGACAGGAGTCCGTACGGCTTGCCCTGGAGGCCCTGGAAAGCGACGCTGAGATTGTGTGCGTACACGACGCGGCCCGACCGGTGGTGTCTCAGCGAACTGTCGCTGAAGTTATCGCAGCAGCCGCGTACAGCGGCGCAGCCACTGCCGCTGTACGCCCGGTGGACAGTGTGCGCATGCAGCGAGGGGCCGAGGGCGACTCGGGCCGGGACGCTGCTGGCGGTGCTGCTTCCGGTGCTGCTTCCGGTGCTAATTCCGGCGCTGGTCGGACGCGGTCCTCTTCAGCTACGGTGGCGGTTGACCGCGACAAGGTGTGGCTGGTGCAGACGCCGCAGGCTTTCAGCCGCGAGCTGCTCGAGGCGGCTCACAGGGAAGCCCGTGCCACCGGCCGTTCTGCCACCGACGACGCAGCGTTGGTCGAAGCTGCCGGAACAGCCGTGACCGTGGTCGAAACCGACGGAGAAAACCCCAAGGTCACGAGGTCGTCGGATCTCGAGCTGGTCAGGTCGCTGTGTTCGGCTGGACGTTCAGGGCAAGAGCGTCGTTGAGGCTGCCCGAGCGTAGCGGCTGCTCAGACAACTCCACTGCGCTGAATCCGAGTCCCAGCAACGACGAGCGAATGCTATCGCATAGCGCCTGTTCTGTGAGCTTATAGAGGTCGTTGGCGCTTACTTCCACGCGCGCGGATTCGCCGAGATGGCGGACGCGCAGGTCGCCAAACCCCATGCCGTGGAGCAGGGTTTCGGCTTGTTCCACCTGTCGAAGCCTGTCAATGCTGATGCGTGTACCGTAGGGAAAACGGCTCGACAGGCAGGGCGAAGCGGGCTGTTCGGCGGTAGCGAGACCATAACGACGCGACAGCGCCCTGACGTCGGCTTTATCCAGGGCGGCCTCTACCAAGGGGTGGCGTACACCCAGCTCTTGCGCCGCCTGCAGGCCGGGCCGGTAGTCGCCGAGGTCGTCCAGGTTGACGCCGTCTATGACCTGCGCGAGCCCTCTTTCTTCCGCCAGGCGCCGGCACAGGGGGTAAAGCGTCTGCTTGCAGAGGTAGCAACGGTGGGCCGGGTTCTCGCTGTAGCCCGGCGTCGCGAGTTCGTTTACCTCTACGACCAGGTGGTTGGCCCCCAGCAGCCGGGCCACGCTGCGGGCCTGCTCGAGCTCGGTCCGGGGGAGGGTGGGCGAATCGGTGGTGACGGCGAGGTGGTCGAGTCCTTTAACGGAGCAGACAACCGCCAGCAACAGCGCTGAATCTACGCCACCCGAACAGGCCACGAGCACCGATCCCATGTCTGCCAGGTTGTCCTTGAGCAGCTGGTGACGGGCGTCGAGTGTTGCCACTACAGTCCCCCGCGGTCGAAAAGGTCGGTCGTCAGGTAGCGCTCGCCGGTATCGCAGAACACCACGAGTACCGTGCGCCCTTCGCCCAGCTCCTCGGCCACCTGCAGGGCGGCCTTGCACGCGGCGCCAGAGGATATGCCCACGAGTATGCCTTCCTGGTCGGCGAGCCGGCGGGTGGTTTCTGTAGCATCTTCGTCGCTGACTCCCAGCACCCTGTCGAGCAGGTCTTCGTCGAGTACGTCGGGCACGAAGCCGGCCCCGATGCCCTGTATGCCGTGGAAGCCGGGTTCTCCTCCGGCCAGCACCGGTGAGCGCGAGGGTTCAACGGCAACGATTTCCAGTTCCGGGTTGTGTTCGCGCAGTACCGATCCCACGCCGGTGATGGTGCCGCCGGTGCCGACCGCCGACACGAAGGCGTCCAGTTGCGGGCACTGCTCGATAATCTCGGTGGCCGTGGTCTTGCGGTGGGCCTCCGGGTTGGCCGGGTTAACGAACTGCTGTGGCATGAAGTAGTCGGGGTTTTCTTCGAGAACCTCCTGGGCCTTGCGGATGGCGCCGTGCATGCCGCGGGTGTCGGGCGTGAGCAGCAGCTCGGCTCCGTAGGCCATCAGGAGGCCGCGGCGCTCTTCGCTCATGGTATCGGGCATGGCCAGGATGAGCTTGTACCCACGGGCCGCCGCGACCACGGCGAGACCTATGCCGGTGTTACCACTGGTGGGCTCGATGATGGTTCCGCCCGGCTTGAGGCGGCCGTCAGCCTCGGCCTGCTCTATCATGGCCAGGCAGATGCGGTCCTTGACTGAGCCTCCGGGGTTGGTGGATTCCAACTTGGCCAGTATTTTCGCAGATCCCGGGGCGGGAAGACGGCGCAGCTCCACGACCGGGGTGTTTCCTACCAGTTGCAGTACATTGGCTGCTACCTGCCGGGGCAAGGGCATGCGAGTGCGCGGCGGCGACTTCAACCAGTCGCCTGCCTGTTGATAATCCTATGGACGCCGGCCGATCTTGTCAACGCCGTTGTCGACCGGCAGCTTCAGAGTGGGGGCACCCCCGCTGTTCTTTTTGTACAGCAGGGGTGCCTTGTCCCGAGGTTTCTGGTAAAAATGTTGCTCGGAGGCCTTGCCGGGTATGTCGGAAGAAAAAGACGAACAATCGTTCACCTTTAAAGATAAGAGGCGTTTTGACTTGAGCGGCGATGACCGCGAAGAGGGCGCTGAGCAAGCAGACGAGCAGCCGGTCGAAGAAACGGGCGAGAGCCCGGCCGCGGCCGCAGAAACCAGCGCAACATCCGAAGCGGGCGGCGAACGCGCCGACCTGGCCTTTTCGACTTTCATCGTGGGGCTGGCATCGCAGGCCTTCATGTTCCTGGGAGCCATAGCGGATCCCGCCGACCAGCAGATAAAAAAGGACCTCGAACAGGCGGCAGCCATGATCGCCCTGGTCGAGGTACTCAGGGAAAAAACCCGCGGCAACCTGACCGAAGACGAGGACTCCATGTTTGAAGACGTGCTATACCAGTTACACATGCGTTACGTTGCCGAGGTCGGGGCCGCCGACGAGTCGTCCGCAAAGGGAAGCGACTCCTGATGGTTGCAAAGAATGGATTGCGTGCGGCCCTCGTCCTTGCCGGTGTGCTGGTGGGCGTTGTGGTCACCGTTTCGCTCAACCGGCAGAGCTGCACTGCTGCCGACGATGTCGTTCCGCCTACGCTGTTGCCCGTGGGGCAGCCCTTGTCGGTGGGAAGCTCGGGTCTTCCCGATTTTGTATCGCTGGTCGATACCATCGCGCCGTCGGTGGTCAATATCTCGGTGTCCGAAAAGGCCAGCTCCAAGCTCGGCCGTCGGCGCGACTTCAGTGGTCCCTTCGGTTTGCCGTCGCCTTTTGAGCGGCCCGAGCGCAAGCCCCGCACCCGGCGCAGCCTGGGCTCCGGCTTTATCATCGATACCGAGGGCTACATCCTCACCAATCACCACGTGGTGGCCGACGCGAGCAAGATCGTGGTCCGGCTGCACGACGAATCCGAGTACGACGCCGAAGTAATAGGCTCGGATGAGAAGACCGACATCGCTGTCATTCGCATCACCGACGCCGCTGACCTGCAGCCCGTTCCGCTGGGCGATTCGGACGCGCTGCGCGTGGGCGAGTGGGTGCTCGCGGTGGGTAACCCCTTCGGGCTCGATCACACGGTGACCGCCGGCATCGTTTCGGCCAAGGGGCGTCGCATCAGCCAGGGCAATCCCTACGACGACTTCGTCCAGACCGACGCCGCCATCAATCCGGGCAACTCGGGTGGGCCGTTGATAAACCTCGCGGGACAGGTCGTGGGTATAAACACGGCGATTTTCTCGCGCGGTGGCGGCAGCATAGGTATCGGCTTTTCGATTCCCATCAACATGGCGCGGCGGGCGGTTCCGCAGCTCAAGGAGCACGGTTTTGTTACCCGCGGGTGGCTGGGCGTCCGCATTCAACCAGTGGACGATGACATCGCCGAGTCGCTGGGACTGGACGAGGCCCAGGGCGCCCTCGTGGCCTCGGTGTTCGACGACAGCCCGGCCAGCGAGGCCGGTGTCGAGGCCGGCGACGTCATTGTTTCGTTCGACGGTAAGGACGTAGACAAATCCGAGGACCTGCCCGCGATAGTCGCCGAGACCGTACCGGGTAAAGAAGTCGAGCTGGTTGTCATTCGCGACGGAGCATCGACTACCCTCAAGGTCACCGTGGCCCGGATGGATTCAGACGAGGAGCCGGCCAAGCCGGTGAAGGCCGAGGCGCTGGGACTGTCGGTGCAGGACATCACCGCGGAGCTCGCGGCCGAGCTTGGCATTGATACCGACGTGGAGGGCGTGATCGTCTCGGCCGTAGAGGCGGGGTCTCCCGCTGAGAGCGTGGGCATCAGGCCGGGCGATGTTATCGAGCAGGTTGCCAACACGAGGGTCAGCAACGTCAAGGAGTTTCGCGAGCAGCTCGCCGACAGGGACGAGGACGACAGCGTGCTGGTGTTGGTGCGGCGTGGTGACGACACCCTGTTCCGGGTGATCAAGCCTGGCGCCGAGGACTGAGGGTAACCGGGGTTTCTGTGATCCGACCGAGCTGGGGGGTCTCTCGCCGGTTTCTTGCCTATACCTGCGGGCTGTTGTTGCTCGCCGGACTCGCCGGGGGACTGCTGGCCTGGCGTTTCTACCTGCAGACCGACGAGCTTCTCACCGGGCACTTCGCGGGGCAGCGCTGGGATTTCCCCTCGCGCATCTATTCCGACCAGTACGCCGTCTACCCGGGGCTGGGCGTGGATGGCGAGCTGTTTGCCTGGAGGCTCAAGCGCAGGGGCTACGTCGCGGTGCGAGACAGACCCAAGGCCAGGGGAGAGTACCGCTACGTTGCGGCCGGCGGTGAGCCGGGGCAGCCACGCAGGCTCGAACTGTTTCTTCGTTCTTTTGATTTCCCGGGTCGGCGCGAAGCGGGCCGCCTGCTCGACATCAGGCTCGACGCGGGCGGGCGCATACTGGGTATGCACGAAGGCACTGGCGGTGAGGAGATATACTCGTTTTTTCTCGAGCCGGTGATGCTGGCCGGCCTGCACGGCGAACTGCGCGAAGACAGGCGGGAAATGAAAATAGCCGAGGTCCCTGCGCCCCTGGTGCGGGCCGTCGTATCGGTGGAGGATCGTCGTTTTTTTGAGCATCGCGGTGTCGACCTGCGGGGACTGGCACGCGCGTTCCTCGTCAACCTGAGGTCGGGCAGGGTCAGGCAGGGGGGGTCTACGCTTACCCAGCAGCTCATGAAGAACTTCTTCCTTGATAATGAGCGCACCCTTACCCGCAAGGCGAGGGAGGCAGTGATGGCGGTCATGGCCGAGCGCCGCTTTTCCAAGCTCGAAATACTCGAAAACTATCTCAACGAGATCTACCTCGGACAGAAAGGCGGGGTTGGCGTGCACGG
>LWDU01039479.1_pt1 | contig 40750 bp, 28 predicted proteins | sample 727161 | NCBI WGS metagenome assembly LWDU01 (sample SAMN04566230, study PRJNA314399) | hydrothermal vent metagenome | isolation source: deep sea hydrothermal plume seawater | place: Mexico: Gulf of California, Guaymas Basin | collected 2004-07-11
GACTGATAGATTGTTTCATGCGACACGCGTAGCTCGGGGTCGTCGGGGTTCTCGAAGCGAAGTCTCGCACTGATCTGTTGTGGAGACCAAACTTGAATTACACAGTGCTTGCGAATACGACGGGGGTGCCAGCGATGAGCGTTCCCCTCTTCCGGACCGCGAGGGGGCAACCGATCGGCAGTCATTCCTCTGCGATTCCCGGGCAGGATCGCGTCTTGCTCGAGCTCGCTTATGAGCTGGAAGCGGCAAATCCCTGGCGAAGTCGCTGGGCTCCGATTTCTGTCGGACGCGCATGATGGACGAGAAAAGCCGCGATCCACGTTGCTGAATGGTGTGGATCTTAGTCACTATGCGCACGCGCATCTCTTTGGAGGAACACATGTTTTCAGTTCGGGACGGACGATTCGACTCACGATTTGCAGACGGGAGGCTAAGTCGGCTTGCGATATCCGCCTCGCTGATCGCGCTGTTCTCGTCATTGGGCTGTATGGGGCTCGGTGGGCCACCTCCTTCGTCAGACACGTCTCCGGAGACCGTGGACCCGACGATCTACTCACGGGTCGATGATCCGACGGATCCCTACCGCTATAAATACGCAGAGTTCAGAGAGCGACGGGCGCGTGATCAGGTCGACCCGAACTCACCCGATCCGATCGAGTGGTACGGCGCGCGGCACCGCAGTTCTGAGATGGCGTGGGGTGACATCGAAGCGCTCCTTCCCTTCGACTGGGTGGCAATCCGTGAAGAGGCGCCGGCTGAAGTCGACGACCTTTTCGCTTCGCTCCGAATCCGCTTGGCCTTCGATCATCCCGATCTCGAAATCAGGCAACTGATCTTAGGCGCGGGTGGCTTGCTGCCAGCGCATGCTGATGGTGCGCCGGGTGCGTATATCGTGATCGGCGGCAGAGGCGAGATCAGCGTCGATGGTGAAGCCTTCCGAGTCACACGAGGCGCAACTGCGAAGCTCGAGCCCTATGCCGAGCGTCGCATCATCGCCTACGAGGACGCCCCGCTTCGGCTGCTCTGGATCAGATGGGCACCGGGTGGCGACCAGGCCTATATCGATTCCGGCTACTACCTAACGGGCGCGAATCAACACTTACAGCCGGCGCAGGCGAATTTTGGCGACGACTACGATTTTTGGGGTGAGCCGGATACCGAGTCACAAGAAATCGATTCGACGAGACCCGCCGTGGCGGCCGCCGCGAACTCGATTTACGCGCGAGAAGCATCCGCTCGCGCCGATGCCCTCGAAGCGTTAGGTGAATCTGGCAAACTCTATCCGAAGGTTCCTGTTTTCGGACACGCCGATGAGATTCCGTGGCTTTCTGAAGAAACCCTGCGCAGTGGCGGCTTCTTCTTCTCCGATGACGTGGGTTCGCTTGGGGCCGTCGTGGACCGCATGATCAAGATCGCACGCCACAAGGCGATCTTCCGTGCGACTCGGCCGGACGGCCGGTGGGATTTCAATTTTTCACAATCCGCGTGGGGCGCGCGCTCGACCTATGTCGAACATAGCCATGTGATTCCGGAGTTCTATTATGTCCTGAGTGGGCCGGTGATCTACGGCGTCGATGGCGAGCGACACGAGAGCCTTCCCGGGGACATCCTCTTCAACAACAGCTATTCGCCGCACCTCGCCCAGGGCATCGTTGACGGACTCGTGTTCCGGTCCTTTTCGTCGACGTTCGCGCCGAACGGCGACCGAAGCGTCTTCGATCGCCCGGGATTTCTGACAGAACCTTTGCCGAACCAGCCTGATTCGGCACGACTTGCCGACGATATCTTGTTCCACCCCGCAGAGTGACCTAGCTGGAAAAGAAAGGCCGAGCGACATCTTCTTGGCGACCTATCCGAAATGCGGAACCACGCTGATCCAGCAGATCGTGCACGGTTTGCGGACCGTGGGGGACATGGATTTCCGAGACATCTCGGGAGTCGTTCCTTGGCTCGGCGTGTAGGAAGTTTAAGCTGCGTTTTCAGCACCACCGGCAAGTAGTCATATGTCAATCACGCTTCGAATGGGGCATACCCACCCGTTGCCTGGGCAACGGAGCACCATTCGCGCAAAGGGAGAAAGTGCTTGGCGCGGGGCGCCAATTCGATTTCTCGGTGAATACGTGAAGTGGAATTGACCCGTACTCGTGGACACCTCGGAGACTGGCGCCACTTGGCCCAACGCCGGGTCACAATGTGCAGAATTGGCCGCAGCGGTCGGGAAGTCGCAGGTCATCGGAGTCTTCGAGGCCCCGGGATAGTCGAAAAAGCTCGTCGAGACGGCGGCGTAATAGGCTGCCGCTGACTAAGCGGTCTGGTGGTGTAGCATGAGCGGACCTTGAGCTCAGCAGACTCACGTCATGCCGTCATCGTAGGCGCCGGCCCGGCCGGAGCGGTGCTCGCGAATCTTCTCGCGACGCGGGGTGTTCGCGTGACCCTGCTTGAGCGTCAGGCCGAGTTCGCGCGCGAGTTTCGCGGCGAGGCTCTCATGCCCGGCGGCATTGCGGTCCTCAAGAACCTCGGGATGGACGAGGTGCTGGAGACGGTTCCCCAGATCACTCCGCAATCGTTCGAGTTCTATGCAAATCGCAAACGCGTGTTTCGGCTCGAAGGTGAACTGGCTGGGGACACAGATCTGCAGCCGCGCATCTATTCTCAGCCGGCGTTGCTCGAGGCGATCGTCGCGGGGACCAGACTGCGGTCGGACATGAAATTCGAGCGTGGAGCGTCGGTCAAGGAGCTACTCCACGGCAACGGTCGCGTGGTGGGGCTGCGGGTTCGCACCAGTGAGGGCGAGAGGCAAATCGACGCGGATCTGGTCATCGGTTGCGATGGCCGCTCATCCATTGTTCGTCGCAAGGCCCCACTCGAAGTGAAGAGCCAGGATCTTCCAATGGATGTCCTGTGGTCCAAACTTCCCGCACCCGACATCTGGCAGGGCAAGCCCAGTGTTTGCGCTTGCATTGGCAAGGGTCACCTGTTCTTTGCCTACATGGCGTACGACGGACTGATGCAGATCGCCTGGATCATTCCCAAGGGCAGCTTTGGTGAATTGCGCGAGCGCGGCACCGATGAATGGGTGAGCGACATGGCGAACCACGTTCCGCTGGAGCTCTCGGATCATTTGCTCAAACATAAAGACAGACTCGTTCATCCCTTCCTGCTCAGTACGGCCGCGGATTGTGTGCGTCGGTGGTCTATTCCCGGGGCGATGGTGATCGGCGACGCCGCCCATACGATGTCACCGGTGGGCGGGCAGGGGGTCAACATCGCACTGCGGGACGCGGTCGTTGCGGCGAATCATCTGGTGCCGGTACTGCAGAGCGGCGGCTCCCTCGAAGCGATCGATGCGGCGGCTCTTCGCATCGAAGAAGAGCGCATGCCCGAGGTCAGTCGGATCCAATCTCTGCAGGCCACTCCGCCAAAGATAATGTTGCGCGATACCTGGTGGGCGGAGTTGGCGCGCCAAGTTCCTCGTCTGATGCGCTTCGCACCAGTGCGGGCACTCGCGAGTCGCGCGGCCCAGCCGGCACTGTTTGGGACTGCGGACGTCAGACTGCAGGTTTGAATGCGTGCAGGAAGTTTAAGCTGCGTTTTCAGCACCACCGGTAAGTAGTCATATGTCGATCACGCTTCGAATGCGGGCACATCCGCCCGTTGCGGGGTCGATCGGCTGCTGGAAACGGACGATTCCGATCTCGACGCACTCTTTATGAACGGGATCGAGACCATGACCGATCGCTGAACGGAAGCAGTCGACTACGGCGAATACCAGATCGGGGAGGTGTACGCGCGCTCTTGCGTCGTCCGTGGAACTTCCGGGGGCATCTCGATTCCGAAGAACTTCGCGTCGTAGGTCGTCCAGCGTGGCGTCGGAATCTCGATCACCCGAAGATAGTAGAAGGCAGACTGTTCGGGATCAAAATTCGGATCCGTCCAAACAGTCAGTAATTGTGCGGCCCCGATGTCGTTTGTATAGGTGGCTTCCGCAATATCGACGGTTGATCCCACAGAAGCCAAGTTCTCGCTCCACCAATTCCTACGTCCCGCGGAGGCAGCGACATCGAAGACCTTCTCTTCGAGTTCTCCGTTAGGCATCCGCCAGCCCTTTACAATCTGGACTCGGTCGAGGTTCGCGCCCTCCGGATCCTTGAGCGCGGCGACGAGAAAACTCGGGGGGCGATTCGCTGTCCGCGGAGGCAGGATCCCGCCCATCGGAACCCCTTTTTTATAACCGACCTCCGCCAAATCGGGCAGGTCCGCGTCCGCGGCTTCGAACGCCCATCCGCCAAAGAAACGCACGCGCATACGCGGTCCTGTCGTCGCGTACGTCTCCCGTCGTTCCATCGCTTCGAAGAGCGCCGCTCGGGTATTTTCTGTCGCCCACACGGCCGCGTAGCCAGAAGCCGCCATTTGCCAATTGAGGTACATGAACGGCAAGTCCACAGGCACCATGCGTCGAGACCAGCGATCGGGCGCCGGTTCTCCGGCTGAGAATTTCCCCCACCAATCTTTCTCGTCGGCGGTTGCGAGCGAGGTGTGGTTGTCGGTGCTGCCGATCATTCCGAAGCGGTAGGGGTTCGCGCCGGTCTCGGCCTCGATTGCGAGACCAAGCTTGAGCGCAGAGCGAGCGTACTCGTACGGAAACCATTCGTCGCGATGTTCATCACGCATACCAAGAGACGAGGCATCCCAAGTCTCATAGTCGGCGAACGCGTCGTCGGGTGAAAGGAAAGGGTGGGTTTCGCTGTCCCCCTTCACCTGGGTTACTTCGACGATCGGCTCCCAAGTCGATCGTAGCTCGGCGTATTCGCGGGACAGGGTCCCGCCATCGGGCCGCTTGTCGCGAAACATCAGCCCGCCGCTCACATTCGAGTTATGCGGTATTGCGAAAACGTTGCCTCCGGTCTTCGACTCGTAGTCTGCAAGGAAGCGCCACAAGTCCTCGGGGTCGGCGCTGTCGAGGGCACTGAAGGGCAGAATCTGGGACGTCTGTTCGGCGCCGTCTTTGAAGAGAACGACGCGATGAAGATTTTTTCCGCCGGGCATCGAGGTCCATTCATATCCGATGAAAGCGGTGAAAACGCCTGCTCGATTATTTCGATCGGCCGTTTCGACGACCTGACGCCAGACGCTGCGGAGAAACTCCGGATGTTCGAAGACGGCTTCGCCCGAGATCGCTGAGGCGGCGAACTCACGCATGGGCGTCATGTCACCGGTCGCCAACATCCGACCCCATCGCCTAGCGCCCTCGTTGTCGAGTAGGAGCGCATCCCCGCGTGCGATTCCGTCGATGACTCCGAGATATTCGGCGTGATCCGAGACCACGAGGAAGTCGAGTGGGCGACGCAACCGAACGCGCATCGCGTTATGGGCTGTAATTTCCTCACCTCGCGCGAACCGAAATGCATCGTCTCCACTTAACTGAGTGTTCCCGTTCGTGTTGGCATCGACCGAAAGAAGCGAATGGAGATGCGTGTCACCCCAGTAGACCTGACGTGGCATCTCTGAACCCGCGTACGTTGAGTAGGTCACACGAGTTGAATCGCGGTCCGTCGCCAGGCTTGCGCTTTCGGTAGCGAGCAATGTGAATAGCAGGGCGGTCTTGAATCTCATCCTATGGCTCCCTGGTGTTCGGGCCCGCGAGCATCTCGCATTTGACATCACTCGTCGACCAAATCGCAACTGCAGCCACACCGGCATCTCGAAGCCGACCAATCTGAGGCCCGTGGCGGGCGCTCGGGCGGCGGGACCCAACCCCCAAAACGAGCAGCACCCCCAGAACCAAGGTCCCAGAGGCGTTACACTAATCCAGTCAAGAACGTTCTACCGAACCCGCCATCGCACGTCGCGGGAGGGGGTTGATGAGTGCTGCGCGTTCGTACGCCTCGCAGCAAGGCGCCGCAGACGTACTTCATCCACGCTGAGGACGCCGCAGCGAGAAGCGCGCGAAGGCGCGGTGCTCAGCGCCCCCCAGCAGCGCGCCTAGAGCGTCTCGAAGAAGTACGTGATCTTTACGCCCAGCGCGGCAGCGAGCTTGTGTATCGTCGACATGCTTGCGGCGCTCTTGCCGAGTTCGATCTGCGAGATCAGGCTCACCGAGAGGCCCGTGCGGTTCGCAAGCTGTTTGAGCGTAAGCTCGGACTCGTGGCGCTGCGTGCGGATGCGGCGACCGACTTCGCTGTTGAGGTGAGTCTCGAGGTCGACGAGTAGGCCGCGATCACGGATCGCTTCCTCGACGACGGCGAGGACTTCCTCTTCGCAGAGCGGCTTCTGAAGATAGTGAAAAGCTTGGTGCTTCATCGTGGCGACGGCGGCTTCGACGGAAGCGACACCGGTCGTCGCGATCACACAAATGTCGGTGTCGACGTCGCGGATCGCGGCAAGCGCTTCCGCGCCAGCCGACTCCGGCGAGACATCAAGAAAGATCAGTTGGTAGCGGTTCTGGCGAACCTCTTCAGGAGCGCGCAGCGGCTCGGAGATACAGGTCACTCCGTAATCCTGCCCCGCCATGATTCCCTTCAGCTGGAGCTGAGCTTCTTCATCCTGTTCTACAATCAGAACGCTCAATCGATGCTGGTTCGCCACTATCAAACTCCGCACTTCTTCGACCCAGCCTTGCTCACCGCCCATTTAACGGCTGTGCTTCTTCCGGATCGGGCAGTTGGGGCGGCATTTCCTGCACGCTCCCTTGCACACGACTTACCTATCGGATCGGCGTTTCCGCCCGTCGCCATTAGTGGTTTATCGGAATCTTGCAGGAATTCAGTGTAAGCGGAAGTCGGGCAAAGCTATGGCTATGTCATCGAGGCGAAACCCGAGACGCGTTCCACCCACTTCGAGATAGCGGACGCAGGTGTCCCTGGGATCATCACTCGATCACTCCTCAAAATCACGGGCGCTTGCAGGGAGTCCGCGATTCCCAGCGCGTCGGGCGTCGTGTTCGCATCAACGGGCGGTTCCGAGGGCGGCGCGAAGAGCCATTTCTGGCTGAAGGCCTGGGGCGGCGCGCTGACTTGAACCGCCCGATCAACGCCGAAGCGGATCGACTCCTCGTGCGGTTCGTGAATTTCGAACTAGGCGGGAATCATCAACTTCTCGAAGGAAACGATTGGGCCGAAGAGGGTGAAGACCCCGCTCGCTCGATCGATTCGTCGGACCTGAATATCCTCCGTGTCGACCCACAGCTTGGGCAGCAATGCATTCTCGGGAATCAGCTGCTCGGGTCCTTCCAGTTCGTCGAGGGGGCCAGCAACATATCCAAACCCGTAAGCGAGTGGTCCGCCGGGAACAACGCCCAAAGGTCCTTGTGGCCCACACCCCGCTGTCGTCGCGGCGAGAGCGAGAGCGAGAAGAATCATTTGATGAGAATGCGGATGCCCGCGCTGGAACCATTTGAGTCTCATCCTCGCAGAGTCTTCGTCGCGAGAGGTCCGAACGCAAACTTGAGCACGCCGATTCCCCTATGCGTCATTCACAACCGACTTGTCGGAATCGGACGTAGCAGTGGTATTATACGTGTAGATTTAAATTTCGATCCGCCAAAAATCTGTTTGGGAATGATTGATCTCTGGTGATGGCTTGGAATGTGCCCATGAGAATCGTGATCATCGTTTTCGTTTGTTTATTGTACGCGGCATCTGATGTCTCGGCCGAATCCTTGATCGTGCGATACAAGGCCAACGGCGCGTATGCTGTTGAAGACTGCGCCGAGCTGCTCTGGCGTCGGGGGCAGCTGTTTCAAGACGCCACCGCAGACCACTCGCCCTCGCTCGATCGCTGGCATGAACGTCAGCCTGTGCGGAAGGTCCGAGCTCTCTTCCGCCAGTCCAACGGTGAGACCCTCGCGAATCAGGCGCTGCGTATCGAACGTCGCCTTGGTCACGGCGTCGCGGCGCGGCAAGCAGGCGCCCCTAACATGAAAAGCTCAGATCCAATCATGAGACGGATGCACTCGCGTGCACTCAAACTCGCGCACGTCTATCAGATCGAACTCGAGGACGACGCCGACCTCGAGGCCGCCATGGCATCACTTTCCGAAGATCCGCATGTCGACTTCGTCCAGTACGACAACGACAACCAACTCGACTTCGATCCGAATGATCCCTTTCTTGCCAGCTCGGGAAGTTGGTCACAGCCCTACCTCGATCTTTGGGGCCTGGATCGCATCGGTGCACGCGAGGCATGGGAGATTACGCGTGGCGCGGGGCAAGTCGTTGCCGTGGTCGATACGGGGCTCGACTATGACCATCCGGACATTGCTGAAAACGTATGGGTCAACTCGGGTGAAGATCTCAATGGCAATGGGCGTGTCGACGCGAGTGATCACAATGGACTCGATGACGATGGCAATGGCTTTGTCGATGACATTCGGGGATATGACTTCTTTGGATTCGGAGAGTTGCTTCCGGATCAGTCGATCAACCTTGGCGATGCCGATCCATTTGATGAGAACGGTCACGGCACCCATGTCTCCGGAATCGTCGCAGCGACCGCGAATAATGGCATCGGAATTTCCGGCGTCGCCCCCGACGCAAAAGTGATGCCACTGAAGGGTTTCGGGCCGGACGGGTCTGGGCGAGATTCGGTTCTCTGGCGTGCGGTTCTCTACGCCGTTGAAAATGGGGCCGACGTCATCAACGCAAGTTGGTCCTGCGCACCGGCCTGTCCAACGAATCCTTTGGCGCGCGAAGTCCTCGCTGTCGCCGAAGAGGCCGGGGTCGTCTTCGTGACATCAGCGGGAAATCAGGCCTTCGATGTCGTTCGAAACGCGCCCGAAAACTGGACGGCCGCGATCACCGTCGGCTCGATCGGGGCCGACGATGCGCTCTCGTTCTTCAGCAGTCGTGGATGGCTGCTCGATTTGATCGCGCCGGGCGGGGGACCCGCGCCGACACCGGGCGTCGCTGTCGCGCATCGCAACATCCTCTCGCTGGCGGCTTCGTCGTTAGGTGAGCTAGAGGAAACGTTCATACTTTCAGGCCGATATTGGCGCCTAGCGGGAACGTCCATGTCTTCGCCGTATGTGGCGGGAGCGATCGCCCTTCTGCGCGCATCTCGACCTGGACTCAGCGTACGCGACGTTCGTCGACTACTGAGGATCAGCGCCGAAGATCTGCCCCCGCTCGGTCATGACCCCGTTCATGGTGCAGGAGTCCTCGATCTTCCGGCGCTTCTCGTGACTGAGCTGCCGGATCTCGATCTGGAGATTTTGACGCCCGGTCCCGGCGAGATTCTCAGACCGATAGACGGCGGCGGGATTTCTATTCGAGCGAACGCCAGCGGTGGCGACCTCGCGAGCTACACCGTCGCCTTTTCGCGTGGACTCAGTACGAGCGATTTTGTCGAGATCGGCCGCGGAACGATTCTCGATCGCAATGAAGCATTGAACTGGCCGACCGAATCGTTGAGTGATGGTCCTTATGTCCTGCGACTGCGGGCGACGCTGCGAGAAGGTCGGACGGTCGACGAATACTCAATCGTTGGCGTGGAGCGCAATCGACCATTGCGTTTGTCCTCGGGCAGTGGCGATGAAGCCCAGCCCTCCATCAGCGGGCGAAACGTCGTATGGCGAAGTGTGATTGATCGTTCTTTGAATCGCGGGGAGATTCGCGCTGGCGGATTCACAAAAAAAGGGGAGGCGCTTCCAGCGGTCACGCTGTCTCCGACATCGCGGACGCAGCGCAGCCCGATCGTTTCTGATCGTCGTGTCGTCTGGCTGGAGCGGGACGTCGGCAGCCTCGATGATGATGTCACGGGCTGCCGGATCTTCCGTCGCGGTCATCAGGGATGTAAGCCACGTCTACTGGTTCTGCCTGGGGAAGGCGGCCGCTTGAGTCCCATTCGATTCGCCCAAAAGCAAGTCATTCGGTCACCAAGGGCGGATAGGCTCGTGAAGATACTCGGATGTTTCTGGCGCGGCTCGTCGAGTTGCCGATCGCGAGAAATCGTCACTCCGCCTGTCGGTCCGACCACTCGTCTCATTTTGGACTTCGATGGTCGGACCATGCTGTCAAGTTCGACGGCGTCGCAGTTCCGTCTCGAAATGTGCCACCCCGTCTCACTGAAGAATGGAGCGTTGTGTACGCCTCGGCTTGTCACGTTCGCGAATGGCGGTTCGCTCGGAGTCCAGAACGCCTCGATCGACGGATCGCTTCTTGCTTTTGAGTTCTTTCAGCATACCGGTTCATTGTTAGTTCATTGCGATCTCGATCTTGAAACTGCCGTATGTCGAAATCGACGTTTAATCGAGACGCTCGGCAGAGCCGACCAGCTGGACGTGTCAGGTCGCCTGATCGTTTGGCGGGAGACGATCGTCGGTGAAGAGTCCTCGATCGCCTATTGCGAGCACGACCCGCTGTCTGGCGATTGCCTGCGGCAGCGATTGGTCGGCGTTCCCGCGCCGGCAGCTGAGCCCAGGGTCGATGGCCAACGCGTCGTGTGGCAGGATGCTCGACTCGGGCCTAGTCAGATCCATGCACTCGAACTTCCCCGAATTCAGGCGCCGACGCGGATCGTCGTGCGAGCGGGCACTCGGCGCTTCATCCCCGTGGTCGCCACGGATCCCGAAGGCAGATTGCTCCACCTCGAACTCGAGGGCGTGAGCGGCCCGTCTCCCCGAATGTTGGGTGCAACGATCGTTCCTGTCGGCCATGACAAAGCCGTGATCGTGATCGATTCGCCCGAAGCGTCCGCGGGAAATGCTTCAGACGCGATTTGGCGAATCAGTGGAGTGGGACGGGGTGGACTCATCACCCGGGAGGTCCTGACCATTCACATCTTGCCGGAACGCGCCCACGGTGGTGATCGGTTTGGCCGGCATTTACGCCGTCGGTTGCATCAGAGCCGGACTACCCGCGGCGACCCATGACTGCCTCTTCTGAGAAAAAACCGCTGGCCACTCCGCTTCAGGATTGGCATGAAATGCTGCGCTTGATCGGTGCCGTCCCCCGAAGCGCGTCGTCCGCTTCGACCGCACGCGCGAAGCCCAAATCTCGACTTGTCTAAGTCGCGAGCGGAGTCGGCGCGCCGTTGCCTGATCGAAAAGTATTAAATCGATCCCGACCACATCGCGCGCATTGGCATGGGCGAATCGAGGCCGATCGAACGGGGCGATGATGCGAACGTGCTGCACCGCAATCGAAGAGTCGAGCTCGAACTCGTGTGTTAAGGGCCTTCCGGCTCTCGACGTTACTCGACTAACGCCGCTTCGAAAATCGCGGCTTGCTTGCCGCCCCGCGCGTGAGTGAGAGTGCCTCTTCGGCGACCGCTCGAACGGCCGAGCGCAAGTCTTCGTAGACCTCATTCTCGAGCGCGCGCTTGGCCTGTTGGAAATCGTCTCGCTTGAAACTCGTGTTCAGGCGGGGCTTAAAGCTGAAAACATGTCCGAGGCTGACGTCCAGGGATGAGACCGATCCTTCGGGACGCTTGGCTGGTGCCGGGGGCTTCGCAGCGGCGCTCTTCTTGGCTGACCCGGCCTTCTTTGACGCAGCCGCTTTCTTGGGCACCGCCTTTGGGGGGGCGGATGCCTTCTTGGGCGCGGCCTTCTTCTTTGCGGCGGCTTTTTTCTTGCTCGCCGCCTTCTTCGGAGTGGCCTTCTTCTTCGACGACACGGACTTTTTCTTGGCTGCCATACGGAAAGCGTACCGTGGCCTGAGCGAAACGCGACCGTAAAATTGAATCGCTAATTGTCGAGCGTCGGACCTTCGAGGCGACTGCCGGAGAGGATCGCGGATTCGGGGATGACCAGGAATCCCTGATGTCGGCCGGCGCGCATCGTATAGTGGGAACCGACTCGAACGTTTGGACTCAACGCTTGATTCGAATAGGGCAGCCGAATCTCATAGATCCCGGCCTCATTCGTTACGGCCGAAGCGGAATACGAAAATCGACCGCCTTCTTTCGGGGAAATATCGAGGCTCGCGGTGATGATTGAATTTGGCGTTCCACGACCGACGATCTCCGCGCCCGGCACGATCTCAAAAATCATGACGAAGGGCCTCGAGTTCTTTTCGTCAAGCGGTGGAGACTGATAGATGAGTCGATGTCTCACGAGCGAGTCCTCGATCACGAAGTCTTCGCCGCCGGGCTCCAGTTGTGTCTGCCGATTTCCGCGAAGCCGGTAAAGTCGACCAAAGAGAGTCTCGTAGGAGTAGCGCTGCGCGTGCCCGGCCCCCGTCGATCGAAGGAGCACGTATCGGGTCTTGGCCGGGGCGAGAATTTTGAGCGCCCGGGTTTCATTCTTCGCCGAAAAATAGTCTTCCGCCCGCGCGAAGTTCTCGGGCGCAACGTCGTCCCCAAAATTATCCTGAACGACGGCGCGCTCAGCGATCGTCTTCAAGATATGGCCGTCACCCCAAGGCCCCAGAACCGAGTACTCCGGTTTTGAAAAGGGTGCATCGGCACCGGGTGAATGTTCTTTCAGGAATTGGGCGGCGTCCGCGATCATCCTCGCTTGATGCTGAGCGCCCATCGCAATCGTCGGCTCGCCGCGGAGTGCGCGGCCGAAATTCTTGAAGTGAAGACCATAGGACTGCACCGAGGGCAAGAAGATGATCACGAGAACCGCAACGGCTCCGACCCCTGCAAGCGTCCTCTGTGCCGGGCCGACCAGGCGCCGCTTGAGTTCTCCATAGAGTGATTCAGCGACGAGCCCAATCAAGATGCAATGGACGATCGAGTAGGAATTCATGAAGCGCCATTGAATGAGGGTCACGATAAAGAGCGCCGCCCCCCAGCCAATCAAAAGCAAGACTTCAGCGCGATGGCGAAACTGCCAGGCGTAGTAGGCGATCGCTAGCGGAGCGAGATAGACGAAGCGGCCCAGAAAGCTCTCTGCCCGAGCCGAACCACGGTCGCCCCCGAAAAGCGGAACCGATTCGTTGACCACCGACTGAAACTCTTCGTCCTTCGCGAACCAGGACAGTGCTTCCGAGATCGCCACCAATAGATCGGGTACCGCCAGGAAAATCCCACCGACCAACACACCGCCAATAAGAAGCGCAGACACCAAGCGAGTCATCCGAGACCATTCGCCCACCCCAAGTCGCCAGATCCCACCTAACACCGAGAAGCAAAGGGACGCAGCCAGAAAATAGGTGGGCTGGAAATTCGAAAGGACGACTGGACTAAAGGTCCCCCAAAGCTCCCAATGGTTTCCGACGCTCATCGGCAGGACTACGACGAAGGCGACCAAATGGGCAAGGGCAAACCGATGCGCCCAGACCACCGCCTGCGTGACGGTCTCGGCACTCAAGAGACGAACGATCAATCCAATTTGAAGCAAGCCAATTTGAAGAAGAGAACCCGGCCAGACCAGCACGGCAAAGCCGATCGAGAGGCCGAGTCCCACGCATTGCCCGAGCCTGCTTCGATGACCCGATTCCTTGATTGGAGCCCCGTCGCTCCCCGTGCATCCATCTCGTACCAGAGCCATGGAGAATCCCAGCATCGCGGTAACGACCATCGCCACCATCACGTGATGATCGAGGGCTCCGAGTCGGGAATAGAGTGAATGCGCGGGCAGAATCGCCATGGCCAAAGCAGCGGCGACTGCCACCATCCGGCTGAAGAACCGAATGGCTAGCGCGTACACGAGGACGATGGTGAACGCACCGAGGATCGGAGGGAACCACACGGCGAATCTCTCGAATCCATTCGACAGATCGAGCCCGGGTAGTCCGAGAAGAATCGCCGCGGTCAACCAATCGAACGTGGGCGGCCAGATCGATTGGCCGCCGTCCGGAAAATTCATCAGGGGATCAAAGCGGAGAACTTCCGGGAAGTTTTCGAGCGTGTAGCGAATCCGCCTAATGTGATAGTAGGCGTCGTTGCCGTTCGGATAGATCCCGCCCGGTTGGTAGACGGAATGCCACGACAGGAGGCGAACCGCAAGCGCCGTCAAGAAAAGAAGCGCAGGTGTCGCCACGCGAAGGACGAGATTCATCGGCACCGATCCGCCGCACGCCGCTGCCCCATCACGCCATGGCTCCGTCACCCCGCCGAACGCCCTCGTTCGAAGTTTTCAACAATAGAACAGAAGTCTCGCTCAATCCCGGCGACGATCGATCCGATTCAGCGATACACTGGCCGGCGACCCCGAATCTTGTCACCACCCGCCGTCCCGAGGAGCAAGAGAGATCGAATCGCCATCCGGTCAGAAGACCAGTTCGGCAGCCCGCCGGCAACTCGCGTTCCACGTGATGATCCTGCTCATCGTGAGCATCGGATTCGAGTCGCTCTTCATTCAACATGGGCTGAGTGCGATGGACGAGGGCTGGCCGCTCCATGCCGCGATGGAACTACAGGACGCCACGGGTCCAGATTCCGAAAAATTGCTCTACGACGAAGTGTTCTGGGTCTTTCCGCCCGGACATCTACTCGCCGCCTCGATCGGCTATGCGCTCGATCCGCCCGGTATCATCCTCACCCGAATCCTCTACGGGGCCTTCAGCGTCGCGGCTTGCCTTGCACTTCTATTCGTCTCACGTCGATTCATGCCGGCAGATTTTGCGCTCCTTGCCGCACTCCTGATTGCTGTCGCCGCGCCGAGATCGCATTTTGAGCAATTACTATTTGGCTATCGCTACCTCGTGTTTGCCGCCATCGTTCTGCTCTTTTTCCATCTCCGACTTTCACGTGATGATGCGCGGTGGCTCTTCCCCGCTGGCCTCTTCGCAGGGATCGCCCTCTTCTTTCGATTGACGCCCGCCTTCGCGGTCAGCGTAGGTGTCGGCATCGGTATCATGGCGGCATCGCGAAGCTGGCAGCGATGGCTGCGCGATGGACTCTGGTATTCGGCAGGCCTGATTCTGGTTTGGATTCCGATTCTCATCTGGTTCGCCGGAAGCGTCGGACTCGAACGCTTCTGGATTGAGATGGTAGTCCGTCCAGTCGAAATGACGGCGCTCCAAAGTCATCCGATTCCCCCGATCGTCCTCGAGAGCCTCGATCGCCGGCGCATCAGTTACGCCTTCGCGGCACTGGGCTTCCGACTCTATCCGATGCTCTTTCTCGGCTTTCTTGGGAGCCTGCTCTACGGCTGGGGCAAAGCCCTGAAGACGCGCCGTCCTTTCGAGTCAGTCTTCCTGCTGACTTTCGTCGTCTTTGGCGCCGTCTACTTCACTCGAAGCATGGGTCGCTCTGACCTTCCTCATCTTGATTCAGCCATTCCACCGGTCGCCGTCCTCTTCGCTTACTGCGCGAGTCTCTCGACCAAACTCAAATCCTTCGACGTCGGCCAACTCGGAAGACGCGCAGCTCTAAACCGAATCCTTCTCTGCGCCACGGTTCTTGGCGGATGGATCTTCGCCAGCGGGTCCGATCTCTATCTCGACACAAAATCGAGTATGGGCGACATTGCCCTCGAGAGCATCCCTGGAAAGATCGAGATCCGCTCGCGCAGTCTTGGTCATGAAATCGATGGCCTGATTCCCCTCATCCAGGAGTATGCGGGGCCAGAAGACACGATCCTCGTCATGGCCCATGCGCCGCTCATCTATGTGCTTTCCGACCGGCACAGCCCCGGCTACTTCGACGTGGTGATGCCGGGAACCTTTCGCACGCAGAAAGAACAGGTTGAATTTGTGGCGCACCTCAGTCAGTCGCCACCCGCCGTCATCGTCTGGCCGCGTAAGCCCTTCGATCGCGACAAGGCCCGAGGACTGTCCAAGAGCGCTCGACTCGTTAGCCTCTGGGTCAATCAGAACTACAAGCCCATCCACCGTTCCGCGCGCTACCGAATTCTGGTCCCCAAAGAAGACGACGAGATGGACGTCCTCAGCTCGCCTTCGCCTTGAAGAAGACGACCCGGACACCACCAAAGCTACGTGGATCACCGACATAGCCCGCTTTTTCCGCTCTCGACAGGAACCATCCCGTCGCTCGTGCGCCATTGCCGAACCATTCAACGACCACAAAACGATCGGCGCTCGACAGAATCGGCCGAACGATCGCCGCGGTCATCGGATGACCCTTGAGCCTGCGCGGAAGGGTGATGAGTCTTCCTTTGATCGGGTAGTACTCGGTCGGCGCGTTCAAATAGTCGGCGAGAACGGGATCCGCCAGCCATTTCGGCTCTTCGCCCTCGATTAGCCCACTCGCCAGAAAGACCGGCGTAGAGTCGGCGTCCGCGATGAATTCGTTCACGGCCTCGGCCGCGGCGCGGAAATCATCGCGTGGCCGCTCGTGAATCACGAGAGAGGCCAGGATCATCACCCCGATCGCCACGATACGGGCTGGACCGCTGTCGATCCGCCGAAGGGCAATTGCATAGAGAATCGAAACGGCGGGGATCGCGGGAATCAGGTAGCGACCCAAGAAGACGGACAGATCGGTGAAAAACGACACCGAAAAGAGAAGGACGAGGGGAACTAACATCCAGGTTGCAAGGAAGATGGTGCTCGACATTGGCAGCGCCGATACGAACAACGGGGCTTGCGTCTCGTCCGTTTTGTCGATCGAGTCGTTGTCTTCGCGCCCTGCCCCGCTCTCGGCGAACGGAAGATGCCCGAATACACCGGCCAGCGCCGTACCGACTAGGAGTCCTGCGACCGGGGCCACCCAAACGAAGACTTCAAAAAGCGATCGCCATCGCGGGGAAGCCACGAAGGAATAGGATCCGCCCTGCGCTGCCAACATCTCCGCGACCGGGAGATAAAGCAGCGCCCCAACGACTAGAATCGCGCTGATCAATCCGAATTGCTTCGCCTCCCAGCGCGCCTCTCCCCGTCGAAACCACCCGTACGCAAATAGCGCCGGGTAGCAAAGCACGAAAAAGAGATGAACATGCGGCAGCAGTACAGCAAGTACGCCGCAATAGCCGGCGTTCCGCATGTGCCCCTCTTCGAGCCAACGAATCAAGCAGAGTGCCAGGGCGAGAAGGACGACGAGACCCAACATATAGGAGCGTGCGTCGATCGCTTCGCGGTAGACATTCCAGGTCGTCGCAAAAACGATGGCCGCGATCAGTCCTGTTTCACGGTCTTGCGCGAGAAGCGCGCCGAGCTTCGCAATCGCGTAGCAGGCGGCCAGCGTGGCGATGAGCGATGGAATACGCAGCGCGATTTCGCTGGTCCCCGCGAACTGTGAAAAGAACCACATAAAGAGGTAGTAGGCGGGTTGGGGCTGGAAATGAAGCGTTCGATCCAGGGTCTCGGCAAGGCCATCTCGAATCACCCAGAACGTGAGTGTCTCGTCCAGCAGAAGCGATTGGCCCAGATGCGGGATCCAGGCCACCGCGGCAAGGACGAAGATCACGAACGCGGCCAGCGCGGGGTGAACGCCGTCCGTTATGAAGCGGATGCCGGACGTGATTGGTTTGCTCACGGAAAGATCCTCGCATCACCCAATGCGTGTCGCCACCGGACCGGCCAAACATCATGGATGCGGAACTCGCGAGAACCGGAATCGCGCTTGTTTTGTCCAAGGATCATCGACAGGTCGCCCGCGAAGCGTAGGCTTCACCTATAATCGGTTCGCTTTGCCGCATGGCGATCAATTCGGATTCTCGGCGGCCAAAACTGATCACAGTCGACATTCAATCATTGACGGCTACAAACCAGAAACCGAGGAGAGCGCGTTGGTACGGGACGCAGAGCCCAATTCGGAAATTTTCGACGCCATCCGGGCTCACCGCACCGAATTGGGGGGCGCATCACCGCGCTTCGGACTCTTCCTTTGCGATTACAGCGACGCGGATGCCATCCTGAAGACGCTCACGCGAATTCCAAATGAGCTCGCTGACAGTCTCGAGGAAGTCGTCGTGATGGTGGGGCGAGCCTCCGGCGATGCGTTGACCGGCTCGCAAGCCCTGCAGGATTTCCGAGACAGTGGCCCTTTCAAACTACAATTCCATCGGCCGCCACGCGATCGCAACCCGGGCTTCGGTGCGCTGCGAAAAGCCGCTTTTGAATATGCGCTTCGCAAGAGCTTCGACCAGATCATCCTCATGCGGGGAGACGCTGGTCACCCGCCCGAACGGCTGCCTGAACTCGTCCAGCTCGGCCTCGATAATCCAGCGAGATTCGTCCTCGCCATCCCGTCGCCCACTTCTTCTGGGACCGCCGACTCGAGCCCTTCCCCAGGTGCAACCCGAGATGCAAGGCAGCTTCCCAAATCGGGTCGACTGAGTGCATTCTTCCTCAACCGCATCCTCGGAATGAAGCTCACGGATTACCGAACGAGCTTCCGACTCTATCCATGCAGTGCCCTCGCACGGATTCCTTTTCAGCTCGCCTCCGACGGCCCACTCTTCGATACCGAAATCATTCTTCAACTCCGCGCCCTCGGCATCCTGATTCACGAAGCGCCTCTGGCAGGCCTCGATAGCGGAATTCGGCGAGAAGACGATGCCGTGGTGGGCGCAATGACGGCCCTGAGGACGGCCATCGGATACCGCCTACACCAGCTCCATATCACGCGGGATGGCCGCTATCTCGTCGACCACGATATTCACTACACGCTGAAGCATTCCGGGACGGGCTCTCACGCCCAGATCATCTCGGCCATCACTGGAGGAAGTACCGTCCTTGACCTCGGCTGCTCCAATGGACTACTGGCGAGACCACTGCTCGAGAAAGATGTTCGTGTGACCGGCGTCGACGCGGGGACGGGTGAGAAGCTCGCCAGTGAATTGGCCGAATATTATCAGAGAGACCTCGAGCTCCCCCTCGAACTTCCGCATGAGCGCGTCTTCGACTACGTCGTCTGCGCAGATGTGATCGAACATCTTCGAAATCGCACACAGCTTCTCCGGGGCGCACGACGCTACCTCAAGCCGGAAGGTCGACTGATCATCTCAACGCCTAATATAGCTTTGTGGTTCTATCGACTCTCGCTGCTGGTCGGCCGATTCGAATACGGTGCCCGAGGCGTTCTCGACGAGACCCATGTCCATCTCTACACCGGTGCGACATTTCGTCGAGAAATCGAAAGGGCTGGATTCACCATTCTCGAAGAGCGGGTGACGTCGCTGCCCTTCGAAGTCGTATTTGAATCGACGGGCCGAAGCCGACTGATCCGCGGGCTCGAGTCGGCCTACCACATGCTGGCGCGAGTCTGGCCCTCGATGTTCGCTTACCAGAATATCCTCGAGGCCCAGATTACGACACTCGACGAGGAATCGACCGCGCGATCGCGTCCGGCATATTAGAATGCCGGATTCCACTCCCAGACCTGCTGGCGTCCACGACTCTGCCTCCTTCTCTCCGGAACTCGAGGCGCTCCGAGGTTGGGCCATCGGACTCGTCTTTCTCTTTCATGCCGATGGCGTGATCACGGGCTACGACCGGATCGGAACCACCGTCTCTCCGGTCATGGCTTTCATCACCGCCGGCCATACCGGCGTCACCCTCTTTTTCGTACTGAGCGCCTTTCTGCTGTCTCGACCCTTTCTTGAGGAAGGCCGCGGCGGCCCCATCGTCGGCCGCCCAAATTTCTTTCGACGCCGGATTCTCCGAATCATGCCGCTCTATTCGGTAGCCGTCTGCGTCGCCGTCGCCCTCGCCTGGCAGAATCCAACTGCACTGGTCGATGGGCTCGGAGCCCTGTTCTTCTTAAATTCCTTTACGGGATCCGTCGCCAGCCTCATTCCATACAGCGCGGTCTGGTGGAGCCTGGCCACCGAAGTCCAATTCTATCTCGCGCTGCCTTTATTAGGCCTCTGTCTTCGTTCAAGGACGGGCCAATGGCTCGGCCTTGCCGCGCTGCTGTCCTGGGCGGCCGCCTCCATCGCCGTAGCCACGCAGCCTGGCATGCTCTCGAACGATGTTCATTTCCGACTGAGCCTCTCCCTCTTCGGACGCGCCCCCGCATTTCTGGCAGGCATCGCCGCCTCATGGCTGGTCGTCCGCCATGGGGAGCGATTGCGGACCTCGGCGATGGAATCCCGCTGGCTTCGAAACGGCGGCTCCGACATCCTCTTGCTCATCGTGTTATTCGGCCTCGGCATGATCCTTCGACAGGTGACCTATCTCGGATTCATCCGAACCGAAATTTCAGCCCCACTCTCCCATCTCGCCGAGAGCCTTCTATGGGCGATCGTCCTGCTCATCGTCCTGCTCGCCCCACTCAAGATCCAACGCCTCATCACCAACCGCATCTTCACGACCTTGGGACTACTCTCCTACTCCCTGTATCTGATTCACGAGCCGATCCTCTTCTTCGGACTGAGCCAACTCGTTCCCCGCGGCATTCCCGTCGACATCGATCTCGGCATGCGCGCCGTGGCGTTTGCGATCGCCTTCGCCCTCTGCCTCTCTCTCTCAGCCATCACCTACCGCGTGATCGAGAGACCCTTCCTGGTCCGCAAGGCAAGCATCAATCGATGAGCCCCGCGCGGCTCCACCCCATCTCTTTTGCGAGAGGGGGAGACAAGTCTTAACTGAATGACTCTTCATTCAGTCCATGCCGACTCCAGAACCTCCCAATGCCGCGACTTCCAGCCCCCCCGGCGCGCTGCCCCCGAACAGACGTGCGAAGCCATTTTTGGCTGCTGCCCTCGAATTGATGAGCGAGCGCAAAGACGATGTCGAAATCGATCTCAGAACCACAAAAGTTTGGGCGGCCAAACCGCCAAGTCAGAGGTTCTCGGGTGGCATCTCGACTTGGATCTGGGCGAGCCCGCCCGTCACGCCGTAGACCTCGCCGGTGACATAGCTGGCCGCAGGAGAAGCCAGGTAAAGCGCACATGCGGCGATGTCCTCGACGCATCCCAACCGATTCATGGGAGTTTTCGAGAGCATCTGTCGTTCGAGATCGTCATTCATGAAGCCGGCCAGCGCATCGGTCAGGATCGCACCAACGATGATGCCGTTCACGCGGACCTTGGGTGCGAAGTCCTGAGCAAGGTTCTGTGTGAGAAAGGAAAGTGCGGACTTGGCCGTTCCGTAGGCAACGAACCCGCGGGCATTGAATCGTCCGGCCGCGGAAGAAATATTGACGATCGCTCCGGCGCCCGTCGTCTCGACCATCTTGGGAACCGCGAGTCTCGTCATCGCAAAGGCCGACGTGACATTGAATCGAAAGCACGCTTCGAACTCATCTTCCGTCGTATCCAGCGCCGCTTTGGGCGGCCAGCCCCCGGCGTTATTCACGAGGATGTCGAGGCGACCCAATTCACGGATGCCCTTCGCGATCACTTCTTCTCGCTGCTCTGCGTCGAGAACATCACAGGGAATGACCAGCGCACGCTGTCCGCGGGCTCGCACCTGCTCGGCTGTCTCCTCGAGCTGTGAAACGGTCCGCGCAGCCAGCACGACGTCGGCTCCGGCGTCGGCATAGGCAAGTGCCGTCCCCGCACCAATTCCGCGACCCGCACCCGTAATCACGGCCACCTGTCCGTCGAGCCTGAAGCGATCCAGAATGTTGCTCATCAGCTTTCTCCGTGAATCTGATTTGCGCGATGGATATCGTGGACCGAATGTTCGAAGCGCTCAAGAGGGAGATTTTCGACACCACCCTCACCCCCATGGCATTTTGACTCTACCAGTCTTCGAGTCCTTCGCTCTTGCGATTATGCTTCGGTCCGCGAACGAAAAGCCTCCGCCGATCGCCCCGATCGAGATCCGGGAAGCCAACGGAGGTTGGAGGTTAATGAAGTTTGAACGGGTTTGATTGGGCGCTGGTGCGAGTTCGTTCCCGCCCCCCTACCCAGCCATCTGCTTGAGCATCGCCTGTTCTTCTTCGACGATGGCCTTGAAGCTCGGCCGAGAAAGAACCCGGTCGACATAAGCAGCGAGCCTTGGCCAGCGTTCGGCGTCCACCTTGGCTTGACCGTGCTGAAAACTCACGAACTGCGTGCCCGTCGCGATGTCGGCGAGGACGCCGCTGCTCAGCCCTGGGAGGCGGCGGCGCAGATCGCTGAAACGCTGAGGACCAATTCAGAAGCTCTCTGAGTCTCGGCAGCACCCAGCGATGGCCGAGGATCTCAGCCGCTCGCGCCCGCGGGCAGAATTGGTCGTACCTAAAGGGATCCATTGCCAGTGACGCTGCCACGTTAAGTTCTAAACTAAAACCATGCAGTTCGGATTTAGAACTTTTCGATAAATCTTCGAGCCCGAGCGCAATCGAGGAGCCGGAACTCCGATCTCCCGGCCGTGCGTCGCGACGAGGGCGGCGACCGGGGGCTCCCACGCGTTATGATCGGAATCAAAGTCGTCGCGCACCCTATTTCCCAGGAGCACCGCCCCGATGAGTGAACTCGGAACCAGATCCGCCCGCGACCTCGCGGCCATGATTCGCCGTAAAGAAATTTCGAGCCGAGAACTCCTCGACTATTTCCTGGGCGCCGTCGCCGAAAAGAATACGGCGCTGAATGCGGTCGTGACCCTCGACGAAGAGAGCGCCCGGAAGAGCGCCGACGAGGCCGACGAGGCCGTCGCACGCGGCGATGCACTCGGCCCACTTCACGGCCTGCCGATCACGATCAAGGACAGCTTCGAGACCGCGGGACTCCGCACGACCGCTGGCGCCCCGGAATTCAAGGACCACGTACCGACCCGAGATGCAGATGCCGTCGCCAAGCTCAGACAGGCGGGTGCCGTCGTCTTCGGGAAGACGAATCTGCCCTTCATGGCTGCGGACGTCCAAAGCTACAACGAACTCTTCGGCTGTTCGAACAACCCCTACGACATCACCCGAACACCGGGCGGCTCCTCGGGTGGTGCCGCCGCTGCGGTCGCCGCAGGCCTAACAAGTTTCGAACTCGGCAGCGACATCGGCGGATCCATCCGAACACCGGCACATTGGAATGGAATTTATGGCCACAAGCCGACTTACGGCTTGGTTCCCGATCGCGGGCACGTTCCCGGACCGCCCGGAAGCGTCGGCCCGACCGACCTCACCGTTGCAGGACCCCTGGCTCGAAGTGCCGAGGATCTCGCCATGACCTTCGATGTGCTCGCAGGGGCTGATGCGGACAACGAGATCGGCTGGCGATTGGACCTCCCAAAGCCCCGCCATCAGCGGCTCTCGGATTTTCGCGTCGCCGTCTGGTTCGATGATCCAGCCTTGCCGATCGATGATTCCGTTCGCGCGCGCTTCGAGGCGACGGTCGAAGCCCTGCGCGGTGCGGGTGTCCAGGTCGACGAAAAGGCGCGCCCTGACTTCGCTCTCCCGGATCTCATCCGGGTCTACTACCAGCTCCTGATGCCCATCATGCTCGCGGGCATTCCGAAAGCCGTACTCGCGGGGGTCGAACAAGCAGCCAACAGCTTTGCACAGGACGATTTCAGCGACGCCGCCGAGTCAGCACGGGCTCCCCTCATTCGCCACCGGGATTGGGTTGGCAAGAATGAGTTCCGACACAAGCTCCGCGCAGTATTCCACAGATTCTTCGCCGACTACGACGTCCTGCTCTGCCCGGTCAATCCGGTTCCCGCCATCCCCCACGACCATTCATCCTTCGCAGGTCGAACAATCGAAATCAACGGACAGGGCCGACCGTACAACGACCTGTTTGGATGGATCGCAATGGCCACCACATGTTATTTGCCCGCGACCGTCGCACCGATCGGCCCGACACCCGAAGGCCTGCCCGTCGGCGCTCAAATCGTCGGCCCCTACCTCGAAGACCGCACGACGATCGAGTTTGCCCGCCTGCTCGGCGAAGTCGTCGGAGGGTTCTCCCCTCCGACGACGTGATCGCGATGGTGCGTAGCAGTGACGGCTGAATCAGGTCTTCGATGTTTCCGTGTCTGGCAGCGATGAACTTCCGCCAAACAAGCGTCGAACCTGGCCCTTCACTAATTCACCGAAATCGTCGATCAGGATGTAGAAGACCGGCACGAAGAGCAGTGTGAGCATGGTCGACGAAAACATGCCCATGGCCGTCGCAATCGCCATGGGTGCTCGCGTCTCGGCACCAGGCCCGAGACCGAGCGCAGCGGGCAGAACGCCGAAGATCATCGAGATCGCAGTCATCAAGACGGGACGCATGCGAATGGGGGCAGCCCGACGCATGGCTTCGACCTTATCGAGCCCAGTCTTTCGAAGCTGATTCGCATAGTCGACCAAAAGAATCGAATTCTTCGTGACCAAGCCGAACAAGAGAATGATTCCAATCAGGCTGAAGAGATTCAGGCTATGACCGAAGGCCAATAGCCCACCAAGCGCACCGACCATCGAAAGTGGAAGAGCAAGCATCACGGTGATCGGATGTAACAGGCTCTCGAACTGCGCGGCCAAAACCATGTAGATGACAAGAATGCCGAGCATCATGGCCACCGCGAATTGCGTATTGCCTTCGGACATCGCCTCGGCATCGCCCACGGCATGGAGTGTCACCGCCGCGGGAAGTATCTCGTCCCCGACTTCCTGCGCGTATGCGGTCGCTTCCCCCAGTTTCAAGCCATCGAGGTTCGCCTGAATCGTCACACTTCTCTGTCGATTGGTCCGCGTGATACTCGAGGGGGCCGCGCCCTGTTCGATCGTCACCAGGTTTCGGAGCGCGATCGGATCGCCGTCTCGATTACGAACATAGAGAGAGCCAATCGAATCCACATCGTCACGCAGATCTTCCTCAAGGCGCATCCGGATGTCGTAACGACGCCCCGACTCCTTGAAGACCCCGACATCCAGACCGCCAACCATCAATTGAATGGCCTCGCCGATCGTCCGAGCGTCGACTCCCATTTCCGCCGCCTTTTCTCGGTCGACATGAATCCGTAACTCCGGCAACCCGAGCTTGAGACTGCTGTCGAGATCAACGTATCCGCCATGACTCTCGAGCCGTCCGACAAATTCCCGGGATATCTCATCGAGTTCCTCGAGAGATAGGTTGCCGCGCAGCTGAACGCTGAATCCGCCGCCGCCCCGGGACATCGAGTCCGCGGGATTGAAGATCCGAATCGTTCGACCGGGAACCTGGGAAAGCGCCGTTCGAGCCTCCTTGATCAGGCTATGGACACTCTTATCGCGGTCTGCGCGGGCGGCGAGTGTCCCAAAGATCATCCCTGCATTGGTCTTGGGCGGCTCGAAGCTGCCAGTGGATCCTGCAGCCGAAAAGATGCCGATGATCTCCGGCTGATCGATGAACCAATTCTCATCCCCTTCCAGATAGTCGAGGGTCGCCCAGACGGATGTCCCCGGTGCGGCTTCGATCTGCGCAAAGAAGATGCCTTCATCCGAGGGTGGAAAGAACTCGGCCTTCAATCCGGAAGAAAATAGATAAGCCAACACCAGACTCACGACCGTTAGGCCAACCGTCATCCAGCGATGGTCAATGCTTTGGTTCAAGACGCGTCGATACGAAGATTCGAGGGAATCAAATCCCTTCTCGAGTCGGTCGTAGATACTTCCGGCCTCCCTCGGCTCGGGCGGAGGCATGCGCGCGGCCAGCATCGGGGTCAGAGTCAAGGCAACGAAGAGGGAGATCATGACCGACCCAGCGACAACCAGACCAAATTCTCCGAGGAAACTACCGACCAGTCCGTCGACGAATACAACCGGCAGGAAAACTGCGGCAACCGAGATCGTCGCACTCGTCGCTGCAAAGGCGACCTCACGGGTTCCCGTCTTCGCGGCCTCGATCGAATCCTTTCCTTCCGCTCGATGACGTTCAATGTTTTCGAGCACGACGATGGCATCATCAATAACGACGCCAACTGCCAAGGTCATTCCTAGAAGCGTCATCGTATTCAGCGTAAAACCGAAAACCCAGACCAATCCGAACGTTGCCACCAGCGAAACCGGGATGGCGAGAGCCACAATCAGCGTCGGTCGCGTCCGGCGCAGGAAGATGAACACCGTAAGGATCGCGAGCAGCGCGCCAAAGAGCAGCGCGAATTTCGTTTCCGCCACAGCCTCGCGAACGCCCTTTGAGAAATCGATGAAGCCATCCCGGTCTTCGACCTTGATTTCCGGGGGAAGGATCTCTTCGAGGTCTTCCATGCGAGAGAGCACTTCATCGACGATGCCAACGGTATTGCCGCCAGAGCGCTTGAGAATCCCCATCCCGACGGAGACCCGGCCGTTGTATCGCATGATCGACTCGACATCTTCGGCGCCATCTTCAACTCGCGCGACATCACGCAGATAGACGGGGGCCCCGTCGGCCGTGGCGACCACCATGCGCTCCAGCTCTTTGATGCTTCTGAACTCCGCATCGGTCCGAACGGAATACTGCACGCGATCACCTTCGATCGCGCCGGCCGGCAATTCAACATGTTCTCGACGCAGCGCTCGCAACACATCAACGGCGGACAACTCTCGCGCCCGAAGCGCATCGCCACGCAGCCAGATCCGGATATTTCGATCCTGCCGGCCGAACACCGAAACTCCGGCCACACCGGGAATAGACTCGATATAGGGATTGATTCGACGCCTAACGAATTCGCTGGCTTCCGTAGCCGTCGTCGTAATATTCAGGGGGATCCAGAGAATCGGTTGATCATTTGGATCAAAAGTCCCAACGATCGGCGCTTCAAGCTCTTCAGGAAGCTCGCGACGCGCCTGCGCTACCTGATCCCGAACGTTCTGCGCCGCAATGTCTAGATCGGTCCCCAATTCGAATTCGACCTTGATGACCGAGGCGCCGCGATAACTCGTCGACTCGAGATTTCGCACCCCAGCCACTGTGTTGAGCTGTTCTTCGAGGACATCCGTCACGTCCTCCTCGATCCCCTCCGGCGTCGCGCCATCGAGCGTCGCGTTCACCGTCAGAACCGGAAATTCCATATTCGGGAATTGATCGACTCCGAGCCGGTTGTAGCCGAGGACGCCGAATACGATCAGCGCCAAGATCATCATCCAGGTCAGGATCGGCCGGTCGATCGATAAGTCCGATAGACTCATGAGGCATTCCCCTTCCCAAGGTCATCAGACGTCGTCGAAGTAGCCGTTGCGGACGTTGTTGGGGTTGCCGGGGTTGCCGTAGTCGCTGGCGGCGCTGGAGTCGTCGGTGCCGTGATGACTGCCTTTTCCTCTCGAACCAATTGACCATCCGACCGCCTAATAGTGACGGCAATGCCATCGTCGAGCCGGGACTGCCCACGGACAACGACCTGCTCATTAGGCTCGAGGCCTGACCGAATTTCGATCCAACCGTCCCCATGCGCCCGAGTGTCGACGCGAACTCGTTCGACACGTCCAGCCTCCCCGACTCGAAAGACGACCGAGCCGTCGGCACGTTGAACCACGGCATCTGCGGGCACGACGATCGCGCCGAGCCGCTCACTCACGCCGAGATCGACGCGGGCGAAGAGCCCGGGGCGAATGCGTCCATTTGGATTTGGAAGCTCGGCCTTCACCCGAAGTGTTCGTGTTCTCGGATCGATGGTCGGCGAAACCATGCTCACGGTCGCCATAAAGACTTCGTCTGGATACGGCACGAGGGAAATCTCGACGGGAAAGCCGAGCCCGACCTTCGAGGAGTCGATCTCCGCGAGCGTGAACTCCACTTCGATTGGATCCAGCGCAACAAGATCGAAGAGCGCCGACCCCACTGAAAGATATTCCCCGACACTCACATGGCGGCGCGCAATCATGCCTGCAAAAGGAGCGCGCACAGTCGCGTCTTCGAGCGCTCGTCGAGCCAAACCGAGCCGTGCTTTCGCACCCGTCAGTGCCGAACGGGCCATGGATTCGCGCGTTCGATCTTCATCCAGACGTGCCTCGGAGGCAACATTGCCTTTGCTCAGCCGCTTCGTGCGTCCAAAGTTCCGTGAGGCGACCGAGAGCTCTGCACGCGCCTCGGCGAGCTGGGCTTCGGAGCGATCGACTTCCAGCTGTCGTCTTTCTGGATCAATCACGAGCATGGCTTCGTTCGCCGTCACCGCCACGCCTTCCCGCGCGAGAATCTCAGTCACGAGTCCGGCGACCTGAGCCGCGACGGTTGCCTCTGCCTTCGCGATCAACTGCCCAGTCGCCCCGATGCGGTCGAAGACATCGCGGCGAACCACGCTTTCGACCATGACCGGCGGGCGCAGCGCCCCCGCCGCCACAACCGGCACCTCGCCCTCACACCCCATCAGTCCCGTCACCCCAACAAGGACCACAAGCGCCCGGGCCGACGTCTTCGCAAGACAGGCCCATCGCGATGTACGTGCTGCCAAGTCTCGTCTTGAAATTTCCATCTTCTCTACTCCTCTTGACCTAGCTGCTCGCAGGGGCCGAGCGTTCGAGCGCTCTCGGGCATGAGCCAACCGCGGATAATTCCTTCGATACTGCGATCCAATAGATCCTCTCTCCATTCGACATCCGGGCGAAGTGCATGCATCGACACGATTCCGTGAACCATGGTCCAGATCGCCTGGCGAAAAGATTCGAGGTCCCCAAAGATGATCCACTTGCGTTCATCGATCCGTTCCGCCGGTGTCTCCATCAGCCGTCGCGCTTCCTCCGCTGACTCGATCATGCGATCGTCGTGCTCGCGGACCTGCATGAGAAGCTGATAATGGGTCGGATTTCGCAGGCCGAATTGCGCAAAGGCTCGGCTCAACGAACGGAGATTCTCGACGGGATCCTCAACCAGGGGAACTCGCTTGAGATCACTCGCTAAAGATGTTAGGCGCTGCTCGAGCAGCGCATCGATCAGTCCATCCTTGTCACTGAAATGGTGATAGATCGTCGGCGCGCTGTAGCCACATTGATCCACCAACTTCCGAACAGAGAACCCGCGCACCCCGACCGAAAGAAGCAGTTCTTCCGTCGCATCGAGAATGACGCCACGCGTCTCGGCCCGACTCGCGCTTCGTCGCTCTTCGGCAGCGTGCAGGGACATATTGGAACTCCGTATTTCCAGACAGGCGCCCGGCCTTCGATGCGACCCGAAGACTGCCGGTGACCGGCGAGGCTGGATCAACAAGCGGGCGACTTGCTGTGATCTCTATCTGTTCAAAATGATTAGAGATAACGGGTTGAAAGGAATGTAACGCCGTTAAACTCACTGCAAAAATTAGCAGAATTGCACCGAAATTCCAGGCAGTAGAGCAAATCTCAATGACTCGCCGACGATCAATCCTGATTCTCATGCTCGTTGCCCTTCTCGCCTGGGCTTCGTCTCGCGACGCATGCTCGTCGTCCGGCGGGTGGCCGCCGTCCTGCCCCGAACCCGAACAGCTCGAACCCGGCGCCATTCTTTTCGATACCGCCCCGGTGTCCGAGAGCGAAAACGATCCGGGGAAGGCATCTATCCGGTGACCTACCCGGTCAACGACCAGATCTCTATAATCGCAGAACCACTCTGGCTCCAATCCTGGTGAGACCGATCGGAGGGCTGGCGAGGCTGTCCGTTGGCATGGTTCGAAGATCGGAATTGACAATTCTGAATATTGAATCTAAATTCAATAATCCAATCACCCCGGAAACCCTCCCCTGCCCGATCTCGCACCCCCCAAGCGCAAATTGGACCGTGCCGACGACGACGTCCGCTCGGCATCCAGCACTTTCTCGGCCTCGGGAAAGCGCGGGCCCTATGCCAAATCTGCCCAGACCCGGGAAAAGATTCTAACCGCGGCCTTCGAAGTCGCCGGCGAGGTCGGCCTCCATCGCGCAGCCGTCGCGACCATCGCAGAACGTGCCGGCGTGGCGGTCGGCAATCTCCACTACCACTTCGGCTCCCGAGACAATCTGCTACATGAGTTGATGGAATGGGTCCAACAGGATGCGCTCCTCATGATCGAGAATGCGATCCACGGCACGCCTAACGTCTACTCGAGTCTCGAAACAACCGTTCGCGCTCACCTCGCGTATGTGCGACGCAACCCCGCCTATATCCGGCTCGCTGAAGAAGTCCGGCTGCATCGTCCCGAGCTCTATAAAGAAAGCCTGGCCGCCTGGCTGAGCCTCATCCGCGAGAGTCTCGAAGCCGCTATCGCAGCCAAAGAGATTCGACATATGGAATCCGATGAAGTCGCCAGCCTGGCTCACTTCATCATAGGCACACGTTATTTCCTCGATCAGATGATCGAATGCGTCGACGGCCGTCCCTACCCCGGCGACGAAGCCGTCGTTGCGACCTACCTTAACTTCGTTCAGTACGGACTAGTGAAAAGAGATACCCCATGAGTAATCCCCTTCCCCAAGACGCCTCGAATTCTTCTTCTGGCGCCTCCGCTGATTTTCCAATTGCGATCATTGGCTCGGGATTTTCCGGACTCGGCACAGCCATTCAATTGAAGAAGGCGGGCATCGATTCCTTCACCATCTTCGAGCGGGCCTCGGATGTCGGCGGAACCTGGCGTGACAACACCTATCCGGGTGCAGCCTGCGATGTCCCTTCCCATGCCTATTCGCTGTCTTTTGAGCAGAGTCCCGACTGGAGTCGTCGCTTCGCCGAGTCCGGCGAGATCTACGACTACCTAAAGTCCATCACACATAAATGGGACCTTCGGAAACAAATTCGATTCAACACTGAAATCGTGGATGCGCGCTTCGACGAAGCGGCCGGAACCTGGACGCTCACGACGGGCGACGATGAAACCTTCACAGCACGGGTCGTGGTTTCTTGTGCCGGGGGACTCGTCGATCCAGCAAACCCCGATATCAAGGGTTTGCATACGTTTACAGGCAAGATCTTCCATACCGCACGCTGGAATCACGAATATAATTTGGCCGGACGCCGAGTGGCGGTCATCGGAACCGGTGCGAGCGCCGTCCAGGTCGTTCCCGCCATCGTGGATCAGGTCGAGCAGCTCGACGTCTACCAGCGAACCCCGGCCTGGGTGGTCCCCAAACGAGACAAGGTCTACTCGGAGCGATTCAAGCGTGTGCTCGGCCGCTTCCCGATCCTGCTCCGCGCGAGCCGCTTCGTCACATACTGGATGAGCGAACTCTTTGGCCCCATCGTCTTTCTCGACAACCAGCGACTCGCAAGTGTCGGCAAACGGGGCTCGCTCATGCATTTGCGTGCGCAGGTGAAAGACCCAGATCTTCGCCGAAAGCTCCGGCCAAATTTCCAGTTCGGCTGCAAGCGTATCTTGATCTCAGACGAATACTGGTCGTCCTTCGAAAAGCCAAACGTCGAACTCGTCACCGACCCGATCGAGGAGATCAAGAGCACGGGCATACAGACCCGCGATGGCCAATTCCGACCCCTCGATGCGATCATCATCGCGACCGGATTCGAACTCGGCATGGCCAGCGCGCCCTTCCCGATCACCGGATTGGGTGACCGAAGTCTGGACGAAGCATGGAAGGACGGCGCGGTCGCGTACAAGGGCATGACCATCGCCGGATTTCCAAACTGGTTCATCCTCATGGGGCCTAACACGGGACCCGGCCATACCTCCGTCCTCGTCTACACCGAAGCGCAGATGGACCATACCGTCTCTGCCATCAAGAAGATCCGAAAGGAAGGCATCCGCTACGTCGACGTCCGAAAGGAAGTCCAGGATCACTACAACGATGGCCTTCAAGGGCGCATGAAGCACATGGTCTGGTCCACGGGATGCAACAGCTGGTATCTGTCCAAGGACGGTTCGAACCGTTCCCTGTATCCGGGTTATGCCGCCGAATACGCGGTCCGCACGCGGCGGTTCCAGCCTCGCGACTATCGGCTGATCCGATAGGCGATCTTCGCGCGAACCCGTCGCGGACAAAAACGAGCTAGACCGCTTGCCCATCCATCGCGTTGCAGGGACCCTTCACTCAATCGCCGCTAAGGCCCGACAGCCGAAGAACGAAGGCCAGCCCGCCCAACAAGAAGAGACCACCCAGATTCACGAGGCCCCATAGAACGAGCCCTACTCCGCCAACCTGAAAAGACAGAGCCGCCTCGCTCCAGACCAATCCAAGCCCGTCCGAGTGAGATCGAATCAATAATGAAGATTCGCCCAGACCGGATTCCAGCTCTCGAGGGGCGTCGTTATCCCATGAACGACCTCCTCTGCCTCCCTCTCGAAGGTGCCGAATATTGGCTGAAGCGTACTCTGGCGAAGGGCGACTGAGAGATTGAACTCCTCGCTCTGATGATGAACGACGCGGCCCGCCCATAGAAAATTCACTTCGTGGCTCAAGCGATAAAACCAGTAGTAGGCGAAATCTACGCCAAGGAAGCAGACCACCCACTCTCCAACATGCGAGAATTCTCAAACAAGAATAGATAACCGCCGACGACCAGATCCTTGCTGAAGAGCTGGCTGAGCTGCATCAATAGGCCGGAGCTGATGTGATTGATCGCATCGTTGCCCCGGTAATGCGACACGCCCGTATTCGCACCGAGCAACAGTTCGACGACAATCAAAACGAAAAAGACGGGCCCGGCAAGCCAAATGTAATTCGGGCGTCATCGATCAATTTCCTCCGTCCGCTTCTGCCGGCTCACGAACCAAAGGCGAGACAGCCCGGGGTGCTCGATCAAAACCCAGCCTCGGCCCGATCCGACCCGTTCACTACAAGCCGTCCAGATAGGTCGCCTGCGGGGCCTCGTTCGTGCCCGGGTGAAGTCGCAACTAGGAGCCCTAAAAGCCCCTTGGGAATCCACTACTTGGCGGAAACTCCCGGCGCCGGATGGAGTGAGCAGCGCTATCCTCGACCACAAGTGATCACACTCCCTACTGCCCCCAAACCCGAGAAATTGCCCCAATGAACCGCATCCGCGCTGCCCGCCAAGCCCTCGGCTGGACCCAGAATGACCTCGCGAAGCGCGCCAATGTTTCGCCCCGAACCATTCACGCCGTCGAAAAAGGACGCGCCTGTCGCCAAGCAACCAAGCGACACATCATGAACGCCCTTGGCGTTCCGTGGGAAATGAGAGACGAATATTTCGTCCGCGGTCGAAGCATCCGCAAGGTCGCCGCGCCGGTACGCGAAGCCCAAATCGCATAACACGGATCAGATTTCTTCGAGAAGTTTCTCTGCCGTCTCGAGAACTCGTCTCGCATTTGTCCCCATGAACTGAGTGAGGGCGGCCGCCGCGCGATCGGAAGCGCCTGCCCTATGGAAGCTCCTCGCCTCGCCTTCAACTTCGACACGATCGGCTTCGATCTGCCTCTCCACTTCGACCCATCGCTTCTGGATGATCGGGAGCGCGCGAGTGAAATCCTTCGTCGCCTTCTCCTGCAGAGCCCTCATCGCGCACCATACGGACGCATCGCTTCCGCTAAATCCCGAGGCCGGCTTTCCCGCCGAGGCTAACTCTGGCGGAATCACACCCTCCAGATAGACCGGCACAAATATCCCGGTACAGGGCGTCGCAAAGGAAATCCAGACCGGCCACGGCTCCACAGCAGAAAGATCCTCTGGCAAACGCATAACGATACTCGCCGTCGTCATCGACGTCGGATCCGCATGCATACAAACGCTATAGCGATCCGGATCCTCGACCTGTCGACTCGCTTCTGGCGGACCCTCGCCGCTGCCATGATCACGCAGCCACGACTTCAAATCGCCAAGGGAGAGCGGCAAACCGTCTAACCGCGCAAGTGAAGCCTCCTGCCGTCGCTCAGTCAAGAACGACGGCCACCCCTCAAGACTGTATGCCGCCTTGAAATCCAGCCGGCTCTTCCGCATCCAATAGCCCTCTGCGAGCGCCGTCCGCTCCAGATCCCGAGAGCCTATCTGCCAATCCGCGCCTAACGTAAGAGCGTTCGTTAGTCCCGCGCCATCGACCGAGCGCGCGGCCCAGGAACGCGCTGTCGTCTCGAGCACCCAAGCCGAACGACCATCCGCGATCACAAAACTATTCTGGTACCCCTCGTCGCCCTCGTTCGAAAACGCCGAGCCGCCCTGTCCGTGGGACTCGAGAAGCGACGCGATGACTTCGAGTGCTTCACGCGCATCCCGACCGCGCTCCAATCCGAGCCTAACCAGATCCATTCCGATCAGCCCGAGTGTTGGCTCGAGTGCTTCTCGCGACCACGTCGCATGATTGCCGATCGCGACACCATGCTCGTTGACACCCTGCTCGAAGCCCCAGCACCACACCGGAGAATGGCCCATGACCCGATACGTTTCGGGCACCTGATCGATCTCGATATGGCTGCAGCGCAAGCGGGAGCCCCGTGGATACAAGGCTTCGGAAAACTGAACGAAGGGCTGTTCTTCACGGCCGCGACGGTCACTGTTTTTAGCAAAGAGCGTTGAACCATCGACGGTCCGCGGGCCTCGCGCGACGAGAGAATCACACATTGATCGAAGGGTATCGCGCTCCCGCTAAAGAACGAGTCGCGCGATCCGTTGTTTGATTTTCAAGACCCGCGAGCTATCTTCGATTCACACCAATCAAGTCAGATTTCGCGGCCCAGAACGCGCGTGCACTCAGTCAACTATCGAGTTTTTTTCTACGCCGGACCGAACGAAGCTGATCGCTCCGGTGACAACACCGGTGACAACAGACGCAGCATATCAGTATCTCATGGGAGCCAGTCGTTGAAGATGTATTCGAAATGTCCGTGCTCCCGGGCTTGAACTTGACCGTAGCGACTGAGCCTGTCCGACTAGCGCCGACAACAAGGAGACCCGCGTGACTTCACATGGAACTGAAACCGGATCGACCAATCGACCAGCGACGGAATCGAGCCCAGCACGCATAGCGCTCGTCCGCTACGCGGTCGCCTTCTTGGTCTTGGTCTTGGTCTTCATGCTGACCTCGCCGACATTCGCAGCGGCAGATTCCACAGACGCGGGCGGTCACAACGAGATCTACGTCGAATACAGCGTTGGGGAATCGTATTTCGGAAACGAAGATCTCACTGCCAAGGGTCTTCCTGGCCCCAACCTGACGGGCCGCGTGAACCCTGATCTCGGATTCAACGTCGGCGGCGCGATCGGAATGCGCATCCACAAGTTCATCCGAACCGAGCTTCAACTCGGTTACCGGCAATCCGAAGTCGGTGACATATCCCTCCAAGGTGAAGCCGGCAAAGCACGGGGACAATATTCGCTCCTCACAGCCATGGCCAACACCTATATTGACTACGACCTCGGTATCGGCATCATCCCCTACGCCGGAGCTGGAATCGGATGGGGCCTCAGCAGGCTCGACGCTCACAACGCGAACGACATCCTGGACGTCGATGGCGAAGACGCCGTTTTCGTCTGGTCCCTCATGGTCGGCGGAACCGTCCCAGTCAACGACGTCATCGACGTCGCCCTGGGATATCGATACATCGCCACAACGAACCCCAAGTTCTTTGCGGACGTGGTCACGACCGGCACGGCCGGCGGACCCGTTGCTTCTGCGCGCCTCCACGCCGAATTCGATTCACACGAGACCTTCGTCGCAATCCGGTACAAGTTCTGACCAACCGCAAACCCCAACAAAAGCCACCATCCACCCTGGGCGAACCGCAGACGTTTCCGCACGACTCTGCTAGCTTCCGCCCACCCTCAGATTGCCGCGTCCACCGCGGTTGCCCCAACCACCTTCCGTGCGCCGGTAGCTCAGCTGGATAGAGCATCAGGCTTCGAACCTGAGGGTCGCAGGTTCGACTCCTGCCCGGCGCACCACTCCAAAACTCCGCAGTTTCAATCGGTTAGATGAAACAGATATACGCTTCGCTGTGTACTGCCATGTCGACTTGACGACCTAATGACGACCATAGCTTAGATTCGTTGCTCAAATTGGCTGTAATCGCTGGTTTGGCGGCACCATGTCAGCGACCGGGACTAAGCGGGTATCGACGTACGTCCCGCCAACGAAAGGCCGGTGAGGCCGAGGCCCACAAGGAGCGCGGTGGAGGGTTCGGGGACGACATTCCAAACGGCGTACACATTATCGCCTAACACGACTTCCACAGCGGTATCATGTATCCCGTCAGCAGGAAGTGGACTCCCGACCCTCCTAAGCCAAGAGACACATTCCGGGGTCTGTGATCCCAAGGAGCGTGTCGAGATGACGAACCAGAAGAAGCAAACGAGTGAGGCGGCTGTCCGAGAGATCCGCTGGCCGGCCCCTCCATACTGGTACCAGCCTCTGAGTTAGCCTTTTCGAACGCGACAGGAGGCACGGATGAAGCGAGCACGCTTCTCAGAGGAGCAAATCATCGGAATCTTGAAGGCTGCAGAAGCAGTCGGGAACATTCGGCAAGCTTGCCGGTTCTACCGCTGGCGTAGGAAGTTCAGCGGGATGGAGGTTTCCGACTACACGCCCGACGCGTCGCCTTGGCCGATCCGGTTTTGCGGCATCGTCTTCGTCTGTAAGCGCGTCTTTCCACGCTCGATGTGTCGACAATACGCGACGCCCGGTTCGGCGGCGAAAACGCCGCGCGTTAGTCCGGGGTAGCGGCGCGACCCCGAAAGCGAACGGCCAATGCGGTCATTGAAAAGGCGGCCGCTGCGACACCCACAAGGTTGATCGCAACGCCCGCATAGCGGGCGAGATCGGAAGGCCAGAGCGAAGGGTCGGCTACGAAAGCGTTCTGAATCGTCGAAGCGGCGGCATAACCAGAAAGGAGCGCCAGCAAAGCAAATATGACGGGGACGCGGTTCGCAGTGAGCACCATCGCGCCCGCAACCAGGAAGGCGATCCCCGCGATCGTGAGCGATGGCGAGGGGCCCGGCGAGGGAAGCTCGAGTGCGACCAATACTTTCCCGCTGATTTGCCAAAGGATCACGAGCGCGGCGTAGAAGAGTTGGCATCGCAGCGCGGTGGTGAGACTCAATCGCGTTTCGGACACCGGAGACCTCCCTTCGCATGCACGGGCACACCGCGCGAAGTACGCGTTCGCCCAGATCTTCGCAGCTTTCTCTGCCTATGCGAGTCGTGTCGACGCCCACCCGCCTTCGAATTCAAAGTAGGGTCGAGCAATACGAACGCGAGCGGGTCGTCCATTCCCCGTGCATGGAACCAAGTGGGCCGCTCCTGGCGCAGCGCCAACGGGCAGGCGGCCGGGAGTGATTCTGGAGGATTAACCAGATGCACGAGTTCGAGATGCAGGGGTCAATCAGAGTGAGCAGAGAACCGCAGCACGAGGAATCTCGACACCAAGTCACGGGACTCTCGATTTTCTCGCGAGCGTAGAGATAGAAAATAACAGCCCGTTTTTTCGCAACCCCGATATTAGACGTTGTGACAACTGAGCCCCGGCGGGCTACCTGGCTCCTTCCGGGGCTGTGTTTGCCACTTTCCTCAATTAGGCAGAGCGGCCGTTCGAGAGTCGAGTACCATGCGCACTCTTGCTGGCCGAGCGAAACATCCAAAGGAGACCCCCGATCATGCGATTTCTACTTGTGATGGCTGCCGTGGCTGTGACCAGCCTGGGCTGCGCCGCGATCCAGAAGAGCGAAGCGATTAGAACGGAGCGCGTTCTCGCGGCCGCCGGCTTCCAGGTCAAACTGGCCGACACGCCCGAGAAGCTCGCGAGGGTCAAGGCCATGACCCAGCGCAAGGTCCAGCCGCACGACAAGGATGGGGAGACCTATTTCGTCTACGCCGACGCGCTGGAATGCGTCTGTGTCTACGCCGGGAACCAGAAAGCGCACCAGCGATATCAGCGCCTGGCGCTGCAGCAGAAGCTCGCCAACCAAGCTCGGCAGACCGCTGAAATGAACCAGGATGCGGCCATGGAGTGGAACGAATGGGGTCCTTGGAGGCCCTGGTACTAATCGCGCATCGTTCGCACATCGTTCGCACATCGTTCGCACATCGTTCGCACATCGTTCAGGCATGGCGAGCGGCGTGTAGGCAGTTTAAGCTGCGTTTTCAGCACCACCGGTAGGTAGTCATATGTCAATCACGCTTCGACTGGGGGATACCCTCGCGTTGCGGGAATCTTCCGATGCATTGAGAGTATAGACTTCTCGCACCGGCAGACTCATGACGGCCTGATTCAATAGGCAATCTGCAAAGAATCTGAATCATCCATGGCCGCACACGTCCATCTTCGGAGGTCGGTCACTTTTCAACGATCGCGTTTTGTCGTGAACTGGGGTTTCAATCTTCGATCCGTATACTGACGGTCTTCGAAACGGGGGCCCGATGACACGCCGCGCGATTCTCGCCGCTCTACCCACACTCGCTGTACTGGCTTGCATACAAACCGCTCTGCCACCTGTGATGGTGGAGACAACGACGACTCCGACTGTCGGCTACGTTAACGATGTCACGCGCATCCTCGACCGACGCTGTGTCGTCTGCCACTCCTGTTACAACGCGGCCTGCCAGCTCAAGCTAGGCTCCTTCGAGGGCCTGGATCGAGGCGGTAGCAAAGACGCGATCTATGTGGGTTCGCGTCTCAGGACCCAGGACCCGACGCGTCTTTTCGTCGATGCGCAAACCACCGAGGCGTGGCGAAAAAAGGGTTTCCACAGTGTGACCCACAGCGACGCCACCGGAGCCTATAACTCGTCCGTGATGCTCCACCTGCTTGACGCGAAGCGCAAGCAACCTGTGAGCTCTGGCGAATACCACGCGGAAGCTGCGAATCTCACCTGCGCGGCTGACGAGGACGAAGTGGGAGGGTTTCTGGCTAAACATCCCGAGCGAGGCATGCCGTTCGGGTTTCCGCCGCTGGCACCCGCCGAGTTCGCAACCCTCGCCGCATGGTTGCAGCAGGGCGCGAACGGGCCGAATCGATCCGAACAGCACGCGCTAACGACCCCGGACCCGGCAGTGAAGCGCGAGATCGAGAAGTGGGAGTCTTTCCTTAATCGAGTCGACGCGAAACATGCGATGACCGCACGCTACCTCTATGAACACTTATTTCTCGGCCATCTGTACTTCGCTGACGCCGACGCGAAAGAGTTCTACCGGGTGATCCGCTCGACGACTCCACCCGGAAAGGCGATCTCGATCATCGCCACCGTGCGCCCCTACGACGATCCTGGAGTTACATCCTTCTACTACCGCTTCCAGAAGATTCATTCGACCATCGTGCACAAGACCCACATGGTCGTCGAGCTCGACAACGAAAGCCTTGCCCGCCTGGAAAAGAATTACACCCTGGCTCGAGGAACCCCATTGGGTCGAATTCGATGACAAGACCGCGGCGAACCCATTCGTCGTGTACGCGCAGATCCCGCCGGTAGTTCGTTATCGCTTTCTATTGAACAACGCCGAATATATCTTGCGCAACTTCATCCGGGGGCCGGTGTGTAAAGGTCAGGTTGCCCTGAACGTCATTCACGATCACTTCTGGGTGATGTTTCTCGATCCTGCCGCCGATCAGACCGTGCAAGATCCAGACTTTCTCTTTCGACAATCCGCGAATCTCGTCATGCCGAACGAAAAGGGAAGCGACGAACGCCTGGTTCGCGCCTTCAGCAATCGATATCGGGATCGCTACTTGCGCTTTTATCGGGCCAAGGTCGAACTCTACGATGAGAAGACTCCCGACGGCTTGGGAATCGATGCCATCTGGAAAGGCGAGCGCCCGCAAGATGCCCCGTTCCTGACCATCTATCGACACTTCGACAGCGCCACCGTACTGAAAGGAGCGCACGGTGATCTTCCGCGAACGCTCTGGGTGATCGACTATTCGCAGTTCGAACGGATTTTCTACTCGCTGGTGGCCGGCTTCGATGTCTTCGGCAACCTCAGCCACCAGGCCAACGTGCGCCGCTACATGGATTACCTGCGAATCGAGGGCGAACTCAATTTCGTAAGCTTCCTCCCGAAGGCCGAACGACTTCCAACCGTGCGATCATGGTATGAGGGGGACGGCGCGTTCGACAACGCCGATCCCGACAGACTGCTCCACGCCCAAGAGACGAAGGTCCGCTACCAGACCGCCGACACAAAGCGGGAGTTCACCGAGCGGGTCGTGGAAAGCCACATCCTCGAGTCCACTGAGATCGAATTCGACGTCATCAACTACCGCAGAGACGAGCGGGAAGTCCCGATGCCGAAATCTTTTGAGACCCACGAGGACATCCTCAATGGCTTTCGCGCACTCACGGCTCCGGGGACTGGGTTCATTCGTCACGTCACCCGCACTGACGTAAATTTGCTCTACGTCCGCATCAACGGCTACATGGGCGAAGCTCGATATTTCACGATCGTGATCAATCGTTGGCACGACAACGTCAACTCCATGTTCGGGGAGCAGAACCGACTCGACGCGACAAAAGATACGATCGACTTCCTGCCCGGGACCATCGGCTCCTACCCCAACTACTTTCTCGAAGTCGAAGCGCGGGATCTTCCGGACTTCTTCGACATGCTCGAAAACTTCGATGGCACGGAGGAGTACGTCGCCAAGACCGAGAAGTACGGAGTCAATCGCGCCGACGAAGGTTTCTGGTCAAGCTACGACCGGTTCCAGGGCCAACTCGACCAGAGCGACCCTCTGAACGCGGGTCTCTACGACCTCAATCGCTACTACCCAATTGCACGGGCGAGCGACTGAACATCCAAGTATTAGGCACGACAACCGAGAGGATCGCCTCGAGTCGGAAAGCCCCGAAACGGGCGGATGTGCGTGTAGGAAGTTTAAGCTGCGTTTTCAGCACTACCGGTAAGTAGTCATATGTCAATCACGCTTCGAATCGGGGGCATACCCTCCGTTGCGGAATGTCCGAACCATTTCTTCTAGAGCCGTCCAGGCTTCTGGCGATCGACACCAGTGCTGCGCAACGGTGTCATACCAAGGCCAGTTTTCCTTGTTGCCGCTTTCGATAACGATACCGCAGTCCGGGCTCTGAACATTAAGCCAGTGCCTAAGCTGCCAATCACAGCGTGGTGAATGCGCAGGATGCGCAACCACCTGAATCCTGTCCAACGAAGACCCAGGGAATTTCTGTAAGGCCGCCTGAATAACGCCTTGGGTACTTAAATATGCACCATCGTTCAAAATCTGGCGATCTTGAATGATGGCTTCCATGATCAAACGATTCACTCGGATCCTTTGATATTGCGCCAGGCCATCGGGATAGTCCT
>LWDU01039236.1_pt1 | contig 40743 bp, 28 predicted proteins | sample 727161 | NCBI WGS metagenome assembly LWDU01 (sample SAMN04566230, study PRJNA314399) | hydrothermal vent metagenome | isolation source: deep sea hydrothermal plume seawater | place: Mexico: Gulf of California, Guaymas Basin | collected 2004-07-11
TCGAGCACGACTTCGAGGTCTCCCCTCCTGGGGGGCGCATGGAGTTTGCCATCCGGCGCCTGGGGAACTTGGCGGTGGCGGTCCTTGACGGCGCCGGCAATCGCGTTCCCGGGGCGCGGCTGGAGTTCGAGAACTTGGAGTACGGCGAACGGGTGAGCGACTGGCTCGCGAAGGGCCGTTTGACTTCGGAGGCGGTCCAGCTCGTGAGCGACGCCACAGGCGGCGCAAACCTCGTGGGCCTGCCCCATGGCCAGTACCGCTGGAGCTGCTCCCTACCAGGCGGCACCACGGCAGGCGGCGTTTGCACGATCCCGCCGGGGGAATGGGGTCAGCTGGAGATTCGCCTGGAGCTCTAGAGGATTCTGGAAGCTGCGGGTAGACGGCTCGGGTCGGGGGGGTAACCATGGTGTGCCCGCCCAAGAACCACAGCTCTCCGTTCCATGCCCCGTCCCCTCCAAGCCCTCGTCTGGCTGTCCCTGATCCTCGTCCCGGCCCTCGCCGGCCCTCGGCCCGCGGTCTCCGTGGGGGCGCTTGGCGACGAGGAGATCGTGCGCGAGTTCAAGAAGTACTACAAGAAGTTCAAGGAGACGCCCCAGCGCTATGAGGCCATCCTGTCCCTCGAGGGCGCGGACACCGCCAGCGTGGTCAAGGTCCTGCTGCCGGTCCTACGCGAGAAGGAGGCCGAACTCGTCGATGCGGCCGTGCAAGTGCTGGGCAGCTTCAAGGCTCATGCGGCGGTTGATGCGCTCTTTACTGCCCTCGCCAACGACAAGAGGGATGCCGTAAAGGTGGGGATTCTGCGCGCCATCGCCCGCGGCGGCTACCGCACAGACGGCGAGGCTCTCATGGAATGCCTGGCCGACAAACACTGGGATGTGCGCCGACGGGCGATTCAATGCCTGGTTGCAGGGGGGCGCGCGGAGGCCCTGGCCAACATCGCCGAGCTGACGGGCGACTCCGAGGCCGCCGTGCGCTGCGCGGCCTTCGAGGGCCTGGGGGAGATGGGCGCGAAAAACGTGGTTGACCTCGCCATCGTGGGGCTCGGGGACAAGGTCTGGCAGGTCCAGAGCTCCGCCGCCGCCGCCTTGCGGGCGGTGCGTGCCCGGCGCTCCATCGAGCCCCTGATCGCGGCCATGGAGACGGCGGAGGGGCGTTTGCAACAGGACTTCTCCAGGGCCTTGGAGGAGATCACGGCCAAGATGTACGGCTTGCGCAGCGCCGACTGGCGCCGCTGGTGGGATGGCGTCAAGGATCGCTTTGAGATTCCCACGACCGATCAACTGGCCCTGGCGCGCAAGAAGAGGGCGGAAAACGCCGCGCTCTATCACCCCACCACGGGCACCAACTACCACGGCATCGACACGCCGTCGCGTTCGGTGCTGTTCATCATCGACGTCTCGGGCTCGATGGAGAACCAGATCGTGGAGAAGGAACGCTTCGAGGATGGCGACTACCCCTCGATGCAACGCATCGACATCTGCAAGACCGAACTGCAGCGCACCATCGAAGGCCTGGAGCCCTTCGTCAAGATCAACATCCTGGCCTTCGCCACCGAGGTCAAGACCTGGAAGAAGAAACTCGTCAAGGCCAATGTACTCAACAAGCGCAGTGCCGTGGACTGGGTTGGACGCCTGGCGGCCATTGGCGGCACTTCCAAGGAAGGCCTGGCCGCCGCGGGACTCACCGGCGCCGCGAACTTGAAAGCGGGGCGCACGAACACCTACGGGGTCCTGATGGAAGCCCTCGGCGCCGCGGGGCGCGGCACCCACGACAAGTACTACGAGGTCGAGGTGGACACGATCTTCTTCCTCTCCGACGGCCGGCCCACGGTGGGGAAACTGGTTGATCCCGATGACATCCTGCGAGAGGTGCGCGAATCGAACGAACTGCGCAAGGTGGTCATCCACACCATCGCCATCGGCGAGTTCCAAAAGGCCTTCATGAAAACCCTCGCGAGCCAGAATGGCGGGGTCTTCGTCGATCTGGGGCGTTGAGGCGGGCAAGCGGGAGAGGCTTCGTCGGCGGCTTGACGCGGGCCCACCCCGGCCCTATGGTCTTGCGCTCTCCGAGGTCGGGGCGTGGCTCAGCTTGGTAGAGCGCTGCCTTCGGGAGGCAGAGGTCGAAGGTTCAAATCCTTTCGCCCCGACCATTTTTCGATTTGCAGGTGGGCCTGCCAGCAAGAGCAGATTGAGGGGGTCTTGCTCTCTCTGGTCGAGAATTCTGATCCAGCGCTAGAATGACCGCCGAGATGGCCGATAGACTCCATGAAGGCCGACCCAGGGCCTGGGGGCCCCTCGCGGGCCCAAAGGCCAAAAAAAAAGCCCTCCTGAGCAGGATTCCTTATTGCTCCAGGGTCCAGCTCGGATAGGCTGGACAGGTCGATGGAGCGGCTGGAAGGGCTCGATAGAGCTGTCTGGCCGCCTGGCCGGAACCCACGGCCACCCTCGCCTGGAGTTCGGAAGCGCGCACCGCAGGTGTGCCACTCCGGGAACTCCAGACCCCTGTCTGCGCCGAGTTGCCCCTGCTTTCTCGCGCCCCCCCCCGCAGGGCGCCGCCTGGGCACAGACCGCGTGGCAGGCTGTAGCGTATGCGCCCCCGGGCGACTCGCCACAGCGCAGCCCTTTTCTAGATTCGCCCCGATCGCTGCTCCCTCCCGGGGCTGCATCGGAAGCCCTCACGGCGCGGCCTCTCGGCCGTCCGCGTGCCCATGAGCATGTGTTCGAGGGCACTTCCTGAACGCCACCCGACGGAGGCCTGTTTGGCTCCCAAAGATCCTACACCCACCACCGAATCCCTGCCCTTCGGCGCCATGGAGCGCACGCAGAAACCTGCCAAGCGGCGTCCCACGCGCAAGCGCAAGGCGACCAAGAGCTCGGCCCAGGAGACGCCCGCCAAGGCCGACGCACAGCGCGACGGCCAGGGCCAGGGCGGCGAGCAGCAGGGCCAGCGGCGCAAGAAATCGCGCCGCGGAGGCCGCCGCCGTCGCAAGCAGAAGGACCGCGAAGAGGGCAAGTCCGGCGGTGAGGCTCACTCCTCCGGATCCGCACCGGACAAGTCGACTACGGGCGAGGCCCAGGCCGGCGAGGCAGCCACGGGTACCTCCCGCCGGCGCCGGGGCCGTCGCCGTAACAAACACGAAGGCGGGAGGAGCCCGGAGCGGTCCTCGGACGGCGGGCAACAAACCGCCCGCGAGAGCACCCTGGGCCAGGGCCTGTTCATCGCCGAGAAGGGTGGCTACGGCACCTTGCGCCAGGAAGCCAAGCAATACATCTCCACCAAGCAGGACATCTATGTTCCCCAGCGCCTGATCCAAAAGCACCGCCTGCGCGACGGCTCGATCATCGAAGGCCCGGTCAGCCGCGGCAAGAAGCACAAGTTCCAGCTGGAGGCTGTCAATACGGTGGACGGCGAGGATCCCGCCCAGCTGGCGACGCTGCGGCCTTTCAAGAGCCTCACCAGCATCGACCCTGACTTTCACTACGCCGTGGGCGATGTCACCGGCGATGTCTCCATGCGCATCCTGGACATCATCTCGCCCGTGGGCCGCGGCCAGCGGGGCCTGATCGTGGCCCAGCCGCGCACGGGCAAGACGACTCTCATGCGCCAGTTCGCCCGGGGCATCGAGGAAGGCTATCCCGAAGTGCACCTCTTCGTGCTCCTGGTGGACGAGCGCCCCGAAGAAGCCACCGAGTGGATTCGCAGCACCAAGGGCAAGGTCTTCGTCTCCACCAGCGACGAGTCGCCGGCGAACCATGTCAAGCTGGCCGAGGCGGTCTGGAAACGCTGTCAGCGCCTGGTGGAACTGGGTGAGGATGTGGTCCTTATCATGGACTCGATCACACGCCTGGCGCGGGCCTACAACAACCACTCCGGAGGCAGTGGCCGCACCATGAGCGGTGGCCTCGACTCGCGCGCCATGGAACGGCCGCGGCAGATCTTCGGCAGCGCCCGCAACACCGAGACCGCGGGCAGTCTGACGATCCTCTCCACGGCCCTCATCGACACCGGCAGCAAGATGGATCAACTCATCTTCGAGGAGTTCAAGGGCACCGGCAACATGGAGGTGATGCTCAACCGCAAGCTCTCCGACCGCCGCATATTCCCCTCGATCGACATCGAGAAATCGGGCACTCGCAAGGAGGAGAAGCTGATCACCAGCAACAAGCTGCGGTTGATCAACACCCTGCGCCGGGTGCTGCTCCGGATGAACTTCATCGAGGCCATGGAGCTTTTGGTTGCCAAGCTCGAGGATGTCGAAAAGACCGAGGATTTCCTGGCCCGCTTCGAGGTTGATCCCGAGGCGTAGCCCGCCAGCTTGCTATTATGGTGGGCTTGAACTCCGGCCTGCGGGGTCGTTTGGGGCCACCATCCTCCAGTACTGTTTGACTCTCGAATCATCTTCGCTTTCATGGGCACTACCTTGCAGACCATCAAGTATCCGGGCATTCGCATCACCACCAACGGGAACCAGTTGGTCGCGTACTACACCCAGGCGCGCATCGCTGACGCGGGAGTTTTTTATCCCATCACGCCCTCGACCGAGATGGGCGAAAATTTCCAGCTGGCCTTCGCCGAGGGCAAGCTGAATGTCTTTGGCGAGACCAAGATAGCTATCGAGACCGAGGGCGAGCACGCAGCCCAGGGTGGCGCCATCGCCATCTCGGTCACAGGCAAACGGGTGGTCAACTTCACCTCGGGCCAGGGCATCGTCTACGCCCTTGAGCAGTACTACCACGCGCCGGGCAAGTTCTCCACCATGGTGATCGAGGTCGCGGCGCGCGCCTTGACCAAGCACGCCCTCAATGTGCACTGCGGCCACGACGACATTTATGCCGCCCTGGACACGGGCTGGACGATGCTGTTCGCCAAGGACTCGCAACAGGCGGCGGACCAGTCCCTGATCCTGCGCAGGGTTTGCGAGCTTTCGCTAAACCCGGGCATGAACATCCAGGACGGGTTCTTGACCTCGCACCTCGAGCGCACCTTCCTCAAGCACGAGTCGAGCCTCCTGCGCGAATACCTGGGCGCCCCGGGGGATACCATCGAGTGCCCCACCGAGGCCCAGCGCACCCTCTTCGGTCCCACCCGGCGCCGGATTCCGAAGATGATCGACCTCAAGAATCCGCTCTTGCTCGGGCCGGTCCACAACCAAGAGCACTACATGAACGGCGTGATCGCGCGTCGCAACAACTTCGCCGAACCCATTTTGGGTTTCCTCGAAGAGGCCTTCGCCGCCTTTGGTGAATTGACTGGCCGGTACTACGGCTTGCTTTCGGAGTATCGCTGCGAAGATGCCCAGACGGTCTTTCTCTCCATGGGCTCCGCGGCAGAGAACATCGAGGCCGCCGTTGACGACCTGCGCGAGCGCGAGGGCGCCGCGGTGGGCTCGATCCACCTGAATGTGATCCGACCCTTCCCCGAGGCGGCCCTGATCGAGGCCTTGCGAGGCAAGCGCACGGTGATCGTTCTGGAGCGCACCGACGAGGCCCTGGCGGGCAACAACCCCCTGGCGCGCGAGGTGCGCGCCGGTCTCTCCAAGGCTCTGGAGAACCAAAACGGCACGGCCCACAAGGACCTGCCGAGCCTGACGCCCGAGGAGACCCCGCGGGTTTTCGGGGGCGCATACGGCCTGGGCTCGCGGGACTTTCGCCCCGAGGGCGTCTTGGGCGCCTACGAGTTCGTCGAGGGACGCATCACGCGCCAGGACGGCCAGGCTGCTTTGGATGGCACGAGCTATTTTGTGCTCGGCATCGACCACCCCTACGCCGTGGAATCGAAGCACACGCCTTCCCTGCTGCCCGAGGGCGCCATCGCCGTGCGTCTGCACTCGATCGGCGGCTGGGGCATGATCACCACGGGCAAAAACCTCGGTGAGATCGTGGGTGCCTTTGGCGAGACCCTGAGCGAGGCCAAGAACGAGTTGGACGAATTCGGTCGCCTGCGCGAGCAGATCCACATCAGCGCCAACCCCAAATACGGCTCGGAAAAAAAAGGCGCGCCCACGGCCTACTTCCTCGTGGTGGCTCCCGAACGGGTGCGGGTCAACTGCGACCTGCGCCATGTGAATGTGGTCCTGTGCTGCGACCCCAAGGCCTTTACCCACTCGAACCCCCTCGACGGCCTGGCCGAAGGCGGCACTTTCGTCTGGGAATCCGACGAGGCCCCCGATGTGGCCTGGACGCGAATTCCCAAGCGTTTCCGCCAGGAGATCATCGACAAGAAGCTGCGCATCTTCACCCTGCCCGGTTTCGACATCGCCCGCGCCGCGACTTCGCGACCGGAGCTGCAGTTGCGCATGCAGGGCAACGCCTTCCTGGGAGCCTTCTTCGCGGTTTCGCCCTTCCTGGACAAATTCGACATCGATCAAGAGCGCTTCCACGAAGTCGTGCGGGCCCAGTACCAAAAGAAGTTCGGCCGCTTTGGCGAAGCCGTGGTGGAGTCGAACATGACCGTCATGACCGAGGGCTTTGCGCGCATCCGCGAAGTGTCCTTTGGCGATCTCGAAGCTCAGGACGCTTCCTCCATGCGCGGCTTGCCCATGCTGCCCTGCGGCACCTGCGAGTCGACCCAGACCTGCGAGACTCCTGCTGAGCAGAGCGAGCGCCCGGCGCTCATGCGCACCGAGACCTTCGACCAGGAGTTTCGCGCCGGCTTGGGCTACTTCCAGCCCGCTTCGGTGCTCTCCTCGGTGGGCTTGATGGCTGCGGCCACCGGCGCCACCGCCAGCAAGTATGTGGCGCGCCGTGAGACCCCTCTGTGGATCGCTGAAAACTGCACCCAGTGCATGGAGTGCATCACCGCCTGCCCCGACACGGCCCTGCCCAACTCGGCCCAGGATCTGGGCACGATCCTGCGCACGGCGATTTTGGGTTACAGCGCCGATGCCGGCCACAGGAGCGCCCTGGTGGCAGCCCTGCCCGAATTGGAAACAGCCGTTCGCAGCCGCATGCAGGCCGTGGTCACGGCCAAGGGGACCGACAGCTTCCTGTCATGCGTAGAGCCCTCCGTGCGGGAAATCGAGGGCCTCCCGAAGGAGGCTCAGGATGGCTTGATCGCCGTCTTCGAGACGATTCCCGTGGCCTTCCAGAAGGTGCCCCTGATCTTCGCCTCCCTCGAGCGCAAGAATCCCGGCGCAGGCGGCGTGTTCCAGATCATGGTCTCCGACCTCTGCAAGGGCTGCGGCGAGTGTGTGGTTGAGTGCGGCGACAACGATGCCCTGGTCATGCGTTCGGAAACCGTGGAACTCAACGCCGAGCACCAGAGCGGTACGGCCTTCCTCGACCTCCTGCCCGACACGCCTCAGAAGTACCTCGGCCGCTTCGACCCCCTGAATCTCGAGGAGTCGCACCAGAACACCCTGCGCAACCACTTGATGTTGCGCAGCAAGTATGAAGCCCTGGTCAGTGGCGACGGCGCCTGCGCCGGCTGCGGCGAAAAATCCGTCCTGCGCGCCATCGCCTCCATGACCGAGGCCTACATGCGCCCGCTCTACCACGCCAAGGCCGAGCGACTCAGAAGCAAGGCTGCCCTGCTCGAAGAGCATGGCACAGGTCGCCTCGCGGACCTCAAGGAGCAGGCGCCCGAAGAGTACGATCGTTACAAGTTGGCCGTGGCCCATCTCATCTGCGGTCTCGGTGGCGAGGATGCCGACGACACCGCCGCGCGCATCGCCGCCCAGGGCGACATTAGCGACACGGATCTCATCAAGGCGCTGACGACGGTCATGCGCCAGGACGCTTTCAACCACCGTGACCTGCAAGCCGTGGATGGACGCCTGGACAATGGCATGAGCGTCATGGCCATGGGCGCCCACACAGGTTGCAACACGGTCTACGGTTCGACGCCGGCCAACAACCCGCACCCTTATCCCTGGATGAATTCGCTCTTCCAGGACGGCGTGACGGTGACCTGGCTCTTCGGTGAGAGCTTCATCATGGACAACGCCCGGCGTTCCGTGATCCCCGAGCGGCTTTCGAATGCCCTGCTCGACTCGGCAACGAGCACCATGGACGAGGCCCGCTTCTATGAGTTGACGCACTTCCATGACATCGGCATGACCGATCTCGAGGTGGCCGAGTTGCCCAAGGCTTGGGCCGTGGGCGGCGACGGCGGCATGGGCGATATTGGTTTTCAGAACCTGTCCAAGGTCATGCTGCAAAACCGTCCGAATGTGAAGATCCTGCTGCTCGACACCCAGGTCTATTCCAACACGGGCGGCCAGAACTCGGACTCCACGCCCATGCTCGGTGGCGGCGACATGAACCAGTTCGGCGCCATGAGCCAGGGCAAGCTGACCGAAAAGAAGAACATCGCCGAGATCTTCCTCGGCGGACACGGCTCACCGTTTGTGGCCCAGGTTTCCCTGGCCAACGCGCCCAAATTCTTCAAGGCCCTGCTCGATGGCTTGGCCTATCGCGGAACGGCGCTCTTTCAGTGCTTCACCACCTGCCAGCCGGAACACGGTGTGGGCGACGACATGTCCACGGTCCAGGCCAGCCGGGCCAGGGACTCGCGGGGCATGCCGGAATTCGTCTTCGACCCCCGCGGCGGCGAGGTCTACCAGGACACCATGGACCTCAAGGGCAACCCGAGCCTCTCGCGCGACTGGGCCGAGATCAAGGTGCCCGGCACAAAACTGAAACGGCGATTCACCATTGCCCACTGGGCGGCGACCGAGGCGCGCTTTCGGCGCCATCTGAAGCCCGCGAAGGGTGCGGAGTCGGCCATCAGTCTTGACGCCATCATGCTCCTCTTGACCCAGGAGGACATTACCTACCGGCGCTTCCTCGATCCCGAGCACCGCTCCTTCGTCCCCGACTTCGGCGTCTCGATCGAGGTGGCCGACGGCAAGGGCGGCTTCAAGACCATGCTGATCTCGCGCCAGTTGGTGCTCTTCTGCATTGAGCGCCGCCGCGCCTGGCGCATGCTGCAATCCAAGGCCGGCATCGTGAACCAGGACTACCACGCCCAGCGCGCCCTGCTCGCCAAGCACACAGCCAGCGAGCTATCCATCGAAGACCTGCGCGAGCGGGGCCTCGAACTTTTCGAGGCTGAACGCGAGGCCCTGACAGCCAAGTAGGGCTCGAGTGGACCTCTACAGCCTGCCGGCCGCCTGCCAGCGCAGGTAATAGAAGAGCGGCAGGGCCGTGAAAGCGTCCTCCAGGAGACCCTCGTCGAGCAGAGCGCAAGCTTCTTCGACGCTGAATACCTGCACGATGAGGCGTTCGGAGTCATCGAGTTGCTGGTGGCCTGAGGCTTCGCAATCGAGGGCCACGAAGGTGTGGGCGAAGTGGGCGCTGATGCCGCCGGTGGGGTAGAAGCCCGGCAGGGGCACGAAACGACCGGCGCAGTGGCCCGTCTCTTCTTCGAGTTCCCGGGCGGCGGCTGCGAGGGGCGTCTCGCCCTGGTCGACGCGACCGGCGGGAAACTCCCAGTGAGTCTTGCCGTGGGGATAGCGGTACTGGCCAACCATCACCAGGCTTCCGTCCGTGCGCACCGGCACCACCGTCACGGCATCGGAGATTTCGAAAACATGGTACTCCTGCAACTTGTCTGATCGAAGGATCACCTCGTCACGGCGCAGTCCGCACCAGGGGGAATCGTAGATGCGTTTGGAGTTCGCGACTTCGAAGGGCTCGAAGGCCGGGGGCTGGCGGGGGTCGCGCTCGTCGGCGCCGTCGCTGGAGCTCATGGCTTGGCAGACTCCAGAGCCGTGCGGTATATCGAGCGGTAGGCCGCGAGCATGCTTTCGAAGCCGTAGCACTCGGCCACCCGGGCGCGGTTCAACTCACCCAGGTGTTGGCGCTGGGCGGCGTCGCCGGCGAGGGTTTCGAGGGCCTTGGCGAGGGCGCCTTCTAAACTGTCCTGGGCGTCACCTCGAGCGTCGTTGTCAGGCAGGGGCAAGATCAGGTCCCCTTGCTCCGGGGGCAGGATGTGAGCCACATCGCCCACATCCGTGGCCACCACGGCCAGGCCCGCGGCCATGGCTTCCAGGAGGGCCACGGGCATCTGCTCGCTGTCAGAGGAAAGGGCGAAGAGATCCATGGCGCTGTACCAGGGCGCGGTGTCGCGCTGGTGCCCCACGAGGTGCAGGCGATCTTCGCAGCCGAGGGAGCACGCTTCGGCTTCGAGGCTGGCGGAGAGCTCTCCCGCGCCGAGGACCAAGAGGTGCAACTCACCGCGGGCGCGCATTACGGCGCGCAAGAGTCGTAGGGGTTGCTTGACCGGTCGCAGGTGCCCCACGAAACCCACCACTAAAGCGCCTTTGGGAATACCCGCCGTGCGGCGCAGTTCCAGAGCGTCAGAGCTTTCCGCGAAGGCGGCTAGGTCGATGCCGTTGGGCACCAGGGCAACCTGCTTCGCCTTGAGCTTCCAACGCTTGCGGGCGATGTCTTCCAGGTTTCGCGAAGGAACGACGACGCGCGCCACGCCGGGCAGCAAGATTCGCCGTGCCCATTCGCGGCGGGCGCGAAAACTCATGGCTTCGTCGGCGTTGAAACCGTCCTCGTGGTGTAGGTGGCGCCTGCCGCGGCCCAGGCTGCGGCTGGCGATGACCGCGTCGAAGGCACCCCAGTTGTAGCTCAGGCAGAGGTCCGGTTGTTCTCGTCTGATGATCGCGCGCAAGGCGCGCACTGTGGGCAGGGAAGCGGCCCGAGGAGGTCGGGCGAGCACCGTTGCCGGGGTCTTGCTTTTGAGCAGTTCGGCGGCCTCGACGCGTCCGTCCAGGGCCACGATGGAGTGCCGCCAGTCCCCACCGAGGGCGTTCATCAAGCGCACCGTGCGGATCTCGGGCCCGGCCGGTACGAAGGTCGAAAAGATGTGCAGGAGGTGCGGGACGCGGCTCACGCGGGATTCTTGTGCGAAGAGTCCTTGCCATAGACCCGCACGGCGGCATCGAGCAGGCCTTCGCGATCTTCGAGCGGTTTCCAGCCCAATCGCTTGCGGGCCAGGTCGCACTCGAAGACGGTGAAGAGCGCGCGCGCGCGCAGGTCACGGTAAGAGGGAAACTCGAGCCCAGGGCGCCGGCCGGCGAGTTTGACCAGCCACTTGCCGATCTCCATGGCCTGGCTCAAGGCCAGCGAGCGCGGGTGAAACTGCAAGTCGCGGCCCGTGGCGCAGCGCAACTCCGCCAGCATGTCGCGACTCGTAAGGTCCACCTTGGCGCACAGGTTGAGGGCCTTGCCGAAGAGGTCGTCGCCCTCGTAAAGCGCTGCGGCCACGATGGCGTCCGCTACATCCTCGACCCAGACCAGAGGTAGCGGGTGGCTGCCCAGTCCCCAACCCACGCAGTGGTTGTCGCGGGCCCAGAGGCCCAGACCTGAATGCTGCATGGGTGTGCCCTCGCCAATCACGACACCTGGCCGCAGAACGATCACCGGCAGGGCCTTGTGACTGAAGAGTTCAAAGAGCGCCTCTTCGGTGGCGGCTTTGCCCCGGGCGTAGGCTGAACGGGCCTGGGGCTTGGGGTCCACGGCGGGGGAGTCGAAGAGCGCGGGCCCGTTTTCGTCGCCGGTGTAAAGCGAAGCCACCGAGGAGATGTAAACCAGGCGCCGCACACCCTGGGCCAGGCAGGCCTCGGCGATGGTGCGCGTGCCCTGCACCATCAGGCGTTCGGTGTCTTCCCATGTGTCGCCGCCGCCCGGCGCGAGGTGCACCACGGTCTCGGCTCCGGTGAACAGGCGTTCGAGGTCGCCGGCTTCTTCAAGGCTGCCGCGCAGGAGTCGGATGCGGCCGTCCCGGGCGCCTTCTTCGATGACCGTGGGCAGGCTGTGGGTGCGGCGCACCAGAGCGGTCACGGGCCGGCCCTCGGCCAGGAGGCCGCGAATCACGCGCTTGCCGATGAAACCAGTGCCCCCCAGGACAACCACTTCGCCGGGCCGCGCCGCGGCTTCGGAGAGGGCCAGGGAGGGCGCGCTCGCACTCGAAACTCCCGCCGCCAGGGCATCGCACCAGGCGAGCACCTCGGCCGCTTCGGCGCCGTCCACCGGCAGAGGCTCACCGGCTTTCAGGGCGCGGTGGAAACCGGCGATGGAATCGCGCATGCCCACAAAGTAGGCGTCGCGGCGCTCGGCCAGGCCCAGGGTGGCCGCGAGATACTCGCGCAGCACGCGCAGGGCGTCGCCCTTGTACTGCGCGCCCCGGCGCCAGTTGGCCAGGAACGAGTTCCAGAAATCGAGCCAGGGCGTCTTGCGCTCGCCCACCAGGGCGTCGCTTGTGAAGTCCGCTTGCAGGCAGCCGTCGCTACCCAGGACCTGGATCGTGTTGCGGCAAAAACTGAGCCCGAAGGCGAGATAGATCTCCGCCGTGCCGTGCTCGCCGCGCGCGCTGGCCAACCAACGATCGTGAAACACCTGGCCAGGCAAGAGCTCGCGCGTGCTCAGCACCGACGAGTTGCACTCCACCAGGTTGCCGATCAAGCGTTGCACCTGGGAGAGGGGATGGGGCGCTTGCTCGAAGATGATGTTGCGCGGACTGCGGAACATCCAATGCGCGTACTGTTCGGCATCTAGTTGGGCGAGGGGCACGCTCCAGGTCACCTGGACATGTTGCACCGCGCCGATTTCGCCTTGGGCTACGCGCTCCATGAGGCGCGCGAATGCCGGCTGGGCCACATGGTTGTGGTTGACGCCCAGGGGCAGACTCTTCTCGCTGGCGAGGGCCACGAGACTGCGAGCGTCGTCGGCGCAAAGGGCCAGGGGCTTTTCCACATAGGCCCCTATGCCGAGTTCGAAGAGTTCGCGGGTCAGGGCCACATGCAAGTCCGGCGGCGCCAGGACATGGGCCACATCGATTTGGAGTTCGGCGAGTTCGGCCAGACTGGTGAGCACCCGCGGTACCGACCACTTCTCCGCCAGGGCCTGGGCGCGGGCCAGAGCTGGATCGCAGATGGCGACCACCTCGACCTCCTCGATGCCGCTGAGGATCTCGAGGTGGAAGTCACAGATGAAGCCCGCACCCACTAGGGCCACGCGGGTCTTGGACTTTTGGGGCGTGGCGGTCACGGGTCGTGGCTTCAAGATGCGTAGGGGAGGCCGGAGGTCTCCAGGCCCCCTGGCGCAGGGTCCTCCAGGATTGGGGCCCTTGGGCATGGCGCTCGGGGCATGGTAGGAGAGCGGGCCCCGAATCCAAGCTCGGCCCTCAGGTCCCTCATGGATCGGTGCTCAACTGGAGGCGCTGGAGGCAGAACTCGCCAATGAGCTGCCAAAATGCTGATTCCGGGCGAAAAGAGCGCTTTGATGGCATTTATGGCTTGAGGCTGGCCACTTTGGAGGGGGCTCCCAGAGAGGCCTACGGGGTTCTCATGAAGTTTCTCCCGAACAATCCTCAGGATTCCGGCCAGCCTGTCCGACAAGGCCTTTATCTCCTCCTTCTTGGGGCCACCTCGGCATCGGCAACGGCGTCGGGGCTGGCCCCTCTTCTTTCACCCAGGGCAAGACGCCGCTGCCGCAGGCAGGCGAGGCGCCAGCAGGCCTGCCCGGGGGAAGAGCGCCCTTCTCCAGATCGGCAGAAAGGCGCTCCAGAATGGCAGAGAGGCGCCCCGTGAAGGCCTCCCGGGGTGCGCGCGGAACAGCAGGGCGAAGGGCCATGGCGGCGACCCGGGCAAGACGCTACGATCTGCCTTTCTTCTGTTCCCTTCCACCTCTTCCAGGCCCCCTCCCTGGAGCTCCAGCTCTCTATTGCTGCTGGATTGGAGATGTTCCCCATGAGTTTCGATATGACCGAGGGCCTGACCTTCGACGATGTGCTGCTTCTGCCGCGGCACTCGGATGTCATGCCCCGGGACACCTGTCTGAAAACGCGCTTTTCGCGCCGCGTGAAGCTCAACTGCCCACTCACCTCGGCGGCCATGGATACGGTCACCGAGTGGGAATTGGCCGTGGCCTTGGCGCGCGAGGGCGGCCTGGGAGTGATCCACCGCAACCTGGGACTCGAAGGCCAGATTCGCGAGGTCGACAAGGTCAAGCGGTCGGCCAATGGCGTCATCCAGGACCCGATCACCCTGGCCCCTTCGGCCTTGATCGCCGAGGCCCGCGAGATCATGAGCACGCAACATATCTCGGGCCTGCCGATTCTCGCCGAGGGCCGCGTGGTGGGCATATTGACCAGCCGCGACTGTCGCTTTCAGGTGGACGAAAAAACACCCGTGGGCGAAATCATGACTCGCGAGAATCTGATCACCGCGCCGCCGGGCACGAGCCTCGAGGACGCTCGCACCCTGCTCTTCCGGCACAAGGTGGAGAAGCTCATCATCGTCGATGACGAGCAGCGCCTGAAGGGTCTGATCACCATGAAGGACCTGAACATGCTCGAGCGCTATCCCGACTCGGCCACCGACGAGCGCGGTCGCCTGCGGGTGGGTGCAGCCATCGGTGTGCGCGACTACGAGCGCGCCGACGGACTAGTGGAGGCTGGCGTGGATGTCCTGGTGGTGGACACGGCCCATGGCCATAGCACGAATGTGATTGAGACCGTGCGCGAATTGAAGTCGCGCCTCGAAGTCGATGTGGTGGCCGGCAACATCGCCACGGCCGAGGCCGCCATCGCCCTGGCCGATGCCGGGGCCGACGGCGTCAAGGTCGGTATCGGCCCCGGTTCGATCTGCACCACGCGCATCGTCGCCGGCGTGGGCGTGCCCCAGCTGACCGCGGTCATGAATGTGGTCGAGGCCATGCGCGGGCGCGAGATTCCCGTCATCGCCGACGGCGGCATCCGCTTTTCCGGGGACATCGTCAAGGCCCTGGCCGCCGGGGCTTCATCGGTCATGCTTGGCAGCCTCTTCGCTGGCCTCAAGGAGAGTCCCGGCGAGACCGTTCTGTACAAGGGTCGTTCCTTCAAGACGGTACGGGGCATGGGCTCCATAGGTGCCATGAGTCGCGGCTCCAAGGAACGCTACTCCCAGGGCCATGTGGAGGATGCGAACAAGCTCGTGCCCGAGGGCATCGAGGGCATGGTGCCCTTCAAGGGCGCGCTCTCCGACTTCGTGCACCAACTCACCGGCGGCGTGGCCGCGGGTATGGGCTACTCCGGCGCGGCGAACCTGCCCGAGTTGTGGAAGCGCGCGCGCTTCTGCCGCATATCCTCGGCGGGTATGCGCGAGGCACATCCCCACGATGTGACCATCACCAAGGAAGCGCCCAACTACCATCACGGAGATTGATGGTGACAGGGCTCATCGATGCGCGCCTTGCGATGCGCAACAACCACAGCCGAGGTGAGAAACGGTGAACCCCACTCAGCGGGGCATACTGATCGTCGACCTGGGCACCCAGTACACCCAACTCATTGCGCGCCGCGTGCGCGAAGCGGGGACTTGGTGCCAAATCGCCACACCCGCTGCGGCCCTCGAAATGGCGGCAGCCATGGACCTCGCGGGCATCGTGCTCTCTGGTGGGCCCTCGTCGGTCTACGACAGCGACGCGCCCCAGGTCCCCCCCGCTCTGCTCGAGTTTGATGTGCCCGTGCTCGGCATCTGCTACGGCATGCAGTGGATGTGCCAGACCCTCGGCGGCGAGGTGCAGAGTTCCTCCAAGCGCGAGTACGGTCGCACACAGATCCAGGTGCTGGCTTCCGAGGGCCTGTTTGAGAACATCGGCGGCGACACCGTGGTCTGGATGAGTCACGGCGACTCGGTGGCGCGTCTGCCCGAGGGCTTCAGCGCCGTGGCCTCCTCCGACGACTGCGAATTTGCTGCCATTCACTCCCTGGATCGCAAGGCTTGGGGCGTGCAGTTCCATCCCGAGGTTTCCCACACCGTGCGTGGCCGCGAGTTCATTGACAACTTCCTGGGCTCGGTCTGCGGCCTGGAAGGTGATTGGAAACCCGACGGCATCGTGGAACGAGAGATCGCTCTCGTGCGCGAGAAGGTGGGGGACACCGGCGAAATCGTGCTGGGCCTCTCTGGTGGCGTGGACTCTGCGGTGGCGGCCTTGATCCTGCAACAGGCCATCGGCGACCGCTTGCACTGCATCTTCGTGGACAACGGCCTTTTGCGCCAAGGCGAGCGGGATGAGGTCGAAGCCGAGTTCCAGGAGCACCTGGGCATGGACCTGACCGTGGTGGCCGCGGGCGAGCGCTTCCTCTCGCGGCTTGCGGGAGTCAGCGACCCCGAGCAGAAACGCAAGGTCATCGGCCACGAGTTCATCGAGGTCTTTCGCGAAGAGGCCTGCCGTTTCGAAAACGCTCGCTTCTTGGGCCAGGGCACCCTCTACCCCGATGTGATCGAATCGGTGGCGGCTCACGGCGGCAACACTGCGGTGATCAAGAGCCACCACAATGTGGGCGGCCTGCCCGATGATCTCGACATGGAGCTCGTGGAGCCCCTGCGCGAACTCTTCAAGGACGAGGTGCGCTCCATCGGGCGCTACCTGGGCCTGGCCGACAAGATCGCCATGCGCCAGCCCTTCCCCGGCCCCGGTCTCGCCGTGCGCATCCCCGGCGAAGTGACCCCCGAGCGCGTGCACATCCTGCAACAGGCCGACCATATCGTCACCTCCGAGATCGAGGCCGCCGGCGAGCATGAGGGCCTGTGGCAGTACTTCGCCGTGCTCCTGCCGGTGCAGTCGGTGGGGGTCATGGGCGATCGTCGCACCTACGAGAACGCCTGCGCCCTGCGGGTGGTAGAATCCTCCGATGGCATGACCGCCGATTGGCGCTACCTCTCCCACGACCTCCTGCGGCGCATCTCGGGTCGCATCATTGGCCAGGTGCGCGGTATCAACCGCGTGCTCCTGGATGTCAGCTCCAAACCTCCGGCCACCATCGAGTGGGAATAGCCCTTTTGCTGGGGACCCCGTAGCTCATAAACAGGTCGTTTTCCCCCGTATTTCCCCAAAATAGCGATACCGTAACAGCGTAGGGGCGCCAAGAGGGGCACCAGCTCCACGACGAGCAGGGCTCCTTCCCGCCGCCCCTCAAGGCCGCTTCCTCAAGCAGGGGCCCCGAGGTCTTTGCGCGGACCCCTCGACAGGAACATTGGACTTCCAAATACCCAGGCCGCTTCCCGCCGCCCAACCGACAGACAGCCCTTCGAACCAGAGATGAAGCTCAACACCCACCAGCTCTCCTTCGTACCGATCCTCTTCCTGCCTCTGCTCGCCTTCCATCCGGTAGCCGACGAGGTCGCCTTCCAGCCGGCCAAGGGCGCATCCGTTTCCAAGGAGCTGACCTTCTCCTCCACCTTCTACCTCGACGATGCCTTCGTCTCCGTCGACGGCCAGGAATTGCCGCCGGAGATGCTGGGGTCAGCCATGGAGGAGGGCCTCCTGTTCGAGGCCAGTGTGAGCGTCACCGACGAGTATGTTTCCACCAAGGACGGTAAGGTCCTCGACCTCCTGCGCACCTTTGACAGCTTGAGTCTGGAGGCCGGCCCCGAGAGCGCGGCGGAGAGCGTCGAGGAGTTTGCGGAACTCGAGGACACCACCGTCTCGTTCCTGTGGGACGAAGACGACTCCGAGTACATCAAGAGTTTCCATGAGAGCGAAGGCGACGAAGGCCTGCTCGAGAACCTGGATGTGGACATGGACTTCCTGGCGCTCCTGCCCAAAGACACTGTCTCCGACGGCGACACCTGGGAGGTCAAGGGAAAAGGGCTGGGAACGATCTTCCTGCCCGGCGGTGTACCCGCCAGCCCCGATACCGACAACGAGGAAGCTGCCGAGATGACGGAGCTCCTCAAGGAAGAACTTGGCGCTCAGATGGAAGAGGCCTTTGGCGATTTCACCGTGCGCTGCACTTACGCTGGCAGCCGCGAGCAGGGTGATGTTGAACTGGGTGTGATCCAGTTCGAGTTCGAGGGCGAGGCGGCCATCGACCTATCCGAAGTACTTCAAACGGCCGTCGAGCTGCAGGGCGGCGACATGGGCATCAATGCAGACGTCGCGGCCTCGCTGGCTCTTGAATTCGAGGCCACTGGCACCCTGCTCTGGGACCTCAAGGCCGGCCACGCCCACAACTTCGAGATGAAGGGCGAGATGGCAATTCAAGCCGATATCGAGGCCGACATTGACGCCCAAGGCGAGAATCACAGCGCTGAACTATCGGCCGAGATCGCCTGCGAGATGGTCTGGGCCATGAGTACCGAAAGCGGCGGCGACGAGTGACCACCCGACCTCCCGGGGCAGGCGTTACTTGCCCCGGGTGTCGTCTCCTTGCATCAGAGCGCGGGTGACCAGGGGACCCACGATCCCCCCGGCGAGCAGCACCAGCACCACCAGCGCGGCGAAGCGCGCCACGCCCGGCAGGCCACCGGGAAAGACCGACCAGAAGGAATAAAGGCCCACGGCGCCGAAGATCAAGAGGCCCAGGATGAGGATCCAACCTTCGCGCAAGAACAGGCCGAGGTCCCGGCGGGCGTAGCGCGGGTCTTCCTCCAGGCGCCAGCCCCGGGGCAGGGCCGCGCGCAGGCGCGCGGGATGGGGAGGGCGCCCCGCGGGCGAGAGGGCCTCGAGATCCACGAGGTCCTGCACCGGAACGCGGCGCCGCCCGCCTGAGTCAGTCTGCGTCATGGATCAAGCGCAGGAGCAACTCGCGCACCCGCGTGGGGTTGGCCTTGCCCCCCGAAGCCGCCATGACCGGACCCATCAGGGCGCCGATGGCCTTGAGGTTGCCCGCGCGCACCTCGGCGGCCACGCTTGCGCGGCCTGCGAGGGCCTCGCGGCACCACTCGCTGAGTTGTTCCTCATCATCAATCTGTTCGAGGCCGAGGTCCACGAGGATTTCGCCGGCGGCTCGGCCGCTCGTGAGCATCAGGGAAAAAATCTGCCGTGCCGCTCCGCCGCCCACCTTGCCCGCCGCCAGGAGCCCCAAGAGTTCCGACAGGTCAAAGGGCTTGAGGCGCAGCTCGTCGATGCAGGTCGCTTCAATCTCGTCGCCCGAGAGGGCGCGTAGGAGTTCGTTGGTGATCCAGTTGCAGGCTTCCTTGGGCTGTCCCGAGAGGCGCGCGGTGGCTTCGAAGAAGTCCGCCACGGCGCGCTGCAGAGTCAACACTCCCGCGTCGTACTCCGAGAGCCCCAAGTCGCGTTGGTAACGCTCGCGGCGTGCCGCGGGCAGCTCGGGCAAGAGGCTGCGCTGGCGTTCGATGAACGCGGCGGGCACCAGGATTGGCGGCAGGTCGGGATCGGGAAAGTAACGGTAGTCGGCCTCGCCTTCCTTCTTGCGCATGCTTCGGGTGACTCCGGCGGCCACATCATAGAGGCGCGTTTCCTGCACCGGATGGTCGGCCGGGTCGGGGCTCTCCCAGGCCAGGATCTGGCGCGGGACTTCGTAGCGGATCGCAGCCTGCACATTCGAGAATGAGTTGAGGTTCTTGATTTCGACCTTGGTGCGCCACTCTTCGCCCTCGGGGTGCACCGAGATGTTGACATCGCAACGAAACTCGCCCTTCTCCATGTCGGCGCTTGAGGCACCGGTGTAGATCAGAATCTCCCGCAGAGCCGTGAGGTAGGCAGCCGCGTCCTCTGGCGTTTGCAGGTCAGCTTCGGTCACGGATTCGATCAGAGGCACGCCCGCGCGATTCAAGTCCACCAGGGTTACATCGCCCCGATCGTGGATGGCCTTGCCGGCATCCTCTTCGAGGTGGATGCGGTTCAGGCGCACAAAGCGGCCCGAGGCGAGCCTGATGCCACCGCCCGTGCAGTAGGGCTGGTCGTACTGGGTGATCTGGTAGTTCTTGGGGATGTCGCAGTAAAAGTAGTTCTTGCGGTCGAACTTCGAGCGCGGCGCGACATCGCAGCCGAGGGCCAATGCGGCCCGCACGGCTAGTTTGATGGCTTCGGCATTGAGCTGCGGCAAGGCACCGGGTTGGCCAGTACAGACCGGACAGACCTGGGTGTTGGGTTGCGCGCCTGCCTCGTAGGCGCAAGGGCACAGGAACTTTGTGCGGGTGGCGAGCTGGGCGTGGACTTCGAGACCGATGACAGGCACCCAGCGCGTGCCGCTGGCCTCAAAGATCCAGTCGTCGCCGTCGGGGCGCAGAGGGCTCATGAGAATTCTCCAGCTGCCAGGGGCGGACGCTGACTACCGGCGCCCGTGGCCCGTTCCAGGAGGGCGGCGAGGCGCAGGATGCGCGCCTCTTCGAGGGCCGGCGCGATGAGTTGCAACCCCACGGGCAACTGCGTGCCGTCCGCGGCGGCCGTGAAGCCCACGGGCAGGCTCATGGCGGGCAAGCCAGCGAGGGATGTGGGTACGGTACAGGCATCGGCCTGGTACATGGCCAGGGGATCGGAGTTGCGCTCGCCGAGGCGGAAGGCCGTGGTGGGGGAGGTCGGTCCAGCGATCAGGTCAACTTTTTCGAAGGCCCGCTCAAAGTCCTGACGCAGGAGCGTGCGCACCCGTTGCGCGCGGCCGTACCACTTATCGTGGTAGCCCGCCGAGAGCACATAGGTGCCCAAGAGCACGCGGCGCTTGACCTCTTCACCAAAGCCCGCCTCGCGGGTGGCGGCAAACATGCCCTGCAAGCTGCCGTCCCCGGAAGCGCGTTGGCCGAAGGCCACACCGTCAAAACGCGCCAGGTTGCTCGAAGCCTCGGCGGTGGCCACGACATAGTAAGTAGGGATGGCGTAGGAGGTGTGAGGTAGGTCCACCGGCACCAACTCGGCGCCCAGCTTTTTGAGTTCGGCGAGGGCCGCCAGGGCGGTCTCGCGCACGCCCTGCTCGATGCCGGCGCCGAAGTACTCAGCCGGCACCCCGATGCGCAGGGAGGTGGCCTCGGGAGGATCGCCGCTCCCCGGTTCCAGAGCGGGCAGGTCACAGCAGGTGGCGTCGCGGGGGTCGGCGCCGCTGATGACGAAGAGGAGTTGTTCGATGTCACGCACGCTGCGCGCCAGGGGCGAGACGGCGTCTAGGGACGAACCGAAGGCCACCAGTCCATAGCGCGACACGCGCCCGTAGCTGGGCTTCAAACCGAAGAGCCCACAAAAGGACGCGGGTTGCCGGACCGAACCGCCGGTGTCCGAACCCAGGGCCAGGGGCACCATGCAGCTGGCCACCGCCGCCGCGCTGCCGCCCGAAGATCCCCCCGGGGTGCGCGACAGGTCCCAGGGGTTGCGCGGCGTCTCGTAGGCCGAGTTTTCTGAGGAAGATCCCATGGCGAACTCGTCCATGTGGGTCATGCCCACGGGGATCGCGCCGGCGTCGATGACGCGCTGCACGAAGGTCGCGCTGTAAGGCGGCGCGTAGCCTTTCAAGAGCTTGCTGCCGCAATGGGTCTCCACGCCTTCGAGGCACATGTTGGCCTTGAGCGCGATGGGCACTCCGAACAGGGGTCCGGGTATTTCGCCGGCGTCGAGTCTCTGGGCCAGGGCGCGGGCGCGTTCGCGAGCGGAGTCGGCGAGGTTGACGGCGAAGGCCTGTACCTGGCCGTCGAGGCTGGCGATGGCCGCCAGGGATGCGTCGACGCCTGCGCACAGGGCCGCGCCTCCCTGGGTGGCTCGGGCCCGCCAGGCCACGGCGTCGAGTTCCAGCCAGTCGCTCACGAGCCTCCACCAGCGTTGGTCCTGGGCGCCGCGCCGATGGTCTTGGGCACCGCCAGGTAACCGTCCCGGGGGTCGGGCGCTCCTCTGAGCAGGGCTGAGCGTTCGATACCCGCGGCGGGGTCGTCGGCGCGCTTGACATCCTCGAGTTCCGTGGCGGCCAGGGTCGCCTCGACTCCCCCCAGGTCGAGACTGGAGAGAACTTCAAAGTGTTCCAGGATGGCCTGGAACTGGGGCGCCAGGCGTGCGAGCTCCTCGTCCGTGAGCTCTAGGCGTGCGAGCTGGGCCGTGCGGCGCAGGATGTCGAGGGGGGTTTCGGGCATGTGGATCGCGGGGGCGAGCGCTCTTTGGTTGGAGCAGCAAGGGGGCCGGTGGCGCCTCGGATTCTATGCTGGAGGGGGGCTTCAGGCCACGGCCAGGGCCCTTCCTGGCCCCCAGAAAGGGTTTTTTGACCCGCTCTCCCCGGATGGGGCAGGGAAATAGGCCAGGGGCTTGCCGAAATCCGGGGGGGAGCCTAGGGTCCCCGCATCATGTACACCCTTGCAACCTTGAGATTCTCCTTCGAGGAGGCTCACCTCAGCCCGCCGGACTGGATGGGTATCGGCTTGGTGCTCGCCATCGTGGGCTCCTTCCTGCTGGCCAATTCGATCCTCTTCCGCCATCCGAGGCAATTGGTCGTGGAGCGCTTCGAGTCGGTGACCCAGGAGTTGCGCACGATCCGCGAATACATCTTTCACCGCTCCCAGGTGAATGTGGGCTTCGGTTTCTTGCTGTCGGGGTTTGGGCTGCAACTCTACGGGCACTACAGCCCTCTGCCCGCGGGTATCGAGCAGAGTTTTCCCGCCATGTGGATCGGCATCGTGGTGGTCATGGCGGTGCTGCTCTTGCTCGCGAGTTGGTGGTGGAGCCTCTCCGCATTCCGCCGCTATGTGCGCGACTACTTCCGCACCCACGCCGCCGACTTCGAGGCCGACCTTGGACTGGCACGCGAAGTGGGCGACCTGTTCGGTTTGACTTCCCACGCCGATGACACGGTGGAGTCCTATGTGGCTCGCCTGCGCCTCCTGGTCTGCGAGCCCGCAGCCACGGGAACCGTCAGCTCCGGTTTGGGTCTGGCAGCCGACGATGATCACGCCGAGTTGGAAGAAGGCCTGGCCTGAGATCCGGCGACCTGGAGCGAGGGTTCCCTCGGCTCCAAAAAGAACTCTCAAGGTTGCGCCATGACCGTTGGTGCCCGTGTGCGTCCTTCGGGGTATGACTCCCATGCCTGCGGCCCTCTCGGCCTTGTTGGACGCGCTCTATCCACCGCGCTGCCTGGTCTGCACCCAGGCCCTCCCGTCGATGCAGCCCAGCCTGTGCTCCCGTCACGGATTTGATCCGTTGGAGCAGGGCCCTGTCTGCCCCCGTTGTGCGGCGCCCAAGTCGCCGCACTTGCCTGCCGCCGTGGCCTGCGCCGCTTGCCGCAAGAAACCGCCGAGGTTTCAACGCACCCTCAAGCTGGGCGGCTACCACAGCGCCGCTCCCTTGCGCGATTGGATCCTGGGCCTCAAGCACGGCGGACGGCGCGACCTCGCCGCGCCCCTGGGCGCTGCCCTGGGCCGGCTCCTGGAAGCCGAGCCCCAAGAGTGGCGCGACTCGGCGCTGCTGGTGCCCGTGCCCCTGCACCCCCTGCGGCGCCTCGAACGGGGCTACGACCAGGCCCTGCTCCTCGCCCGCGCTGTGGCACGGGAGCAGGGACTCCCCTGCCTTGCGGCCCTCAAGCGCCAACGCCACACCGTGCCCCAGGGAAGTCCCGGCCCGGGCTCCCGCCTGGCGAATGTGCAGGGAGCGTTCGGCCTGCGCCGCAGGGCGCGAGTTCTGCGCGACCGGCCCGTGTGGCTGGTGGACGATGTCCTGACCACCGGCGCCACTGCTTCCGAGTGCGCGCGGGTGCTCATGCGTGGCGGTGCCGCGCGGGTCGGTCTGCTCGTGGTGGCCCGGGCCTCGCGCCGTGTCTAGCAGAGCGCCTCGGATTCGCTTAGCGTGAGCTCTCCGTAGAGCTCTTGCAGGCGCGCCGTCACGGGACTGGCTCCGTCCCGGCCGATCGGGCGACCATCCACCTCGGCGACGCTCACGAGTTCGCCCATGGTTCCGGTAGAGAACATCTCGTCGGCGCCGTAGACATCGGTCAGAGTCAGGTCGCACTCGCGCTGGGCGATGTCGTGGGCGCGGCAGAGGCCCAAGACTGCCTCGCGGGTGATGCCCTCGGGACAGGCCACCAGGCGCGGCGTGTACACCGCACCATCTCGCACAACGAACACATGCGTGGCGTTGGTTTCGGCCACGAAACCCTGGCGGTCGAGCATCAGGGCATCATCGGCGCCTGCGTGGTTGGCTTCGATCTTGGCCAGGATCGACTGGATCAGGTTGGCGCTGTGGATCTTGGGGTCGAGGCAGTCGGGGGGGAAGCGGCGCAGGGAACTCGTGACCAGGGTCACCGCCCGCTCGCCGTAGACCGGCGCCTTGTGCTCGGCGAGAACAATCAGCGTCGGGCCCTGTTGGTTGAGCCGTGGATCCATGCCCGAAGTGATCTTGCGCCCGCGGGTGAGGGTCAGGCGCAGGTGCACACCGTCGGTCATGGCGTTGGCTTCCAGGGTGCGGGCGATCTCGCGGGTGATTGTCTTGGCGCTGGGGATCTCTTCGAAGTAGAGCGCCTGGGCAGAGCGTCGCAGGCGCTCGAGATGGGCGGCCAGACGGAAGATGCGTCCCTGATAGAGGCGCAATCCCTCCCAGACGGCATCCCCGCCCTGCACCGCCGAATCGAAGGGGCTGATGCCCGCTTGGTCCCGGTGGATCAATTCGCCGTCGATGTTGATCAGGATGTCGCGGTTGCGTCCGTCAAAGGTTTGCAGCATATCGTTGGGAGGGGGCGCGTCCTTGGGTTAGACGCACGCCCGCGCCAGGGTCTCATACAGTGGCTGGCACTGGCTGCACAATTCTTCGAGGTGGGCGGGCAGGGGCGCGGCCTGTGTTTTGGGAGGGCCGAAGCCGGAACTGGCTTCCACATTGGCATACCAGTGCGAGGCCCAGACCCCATCGCTCTCGCGGCTGCCCGGGGGCCATGTGAGCATCTTGGGTGTGAACTCGAGACCGAGTCCTTCGCAAAGCAAGGTCAACCTGCCCCGGGGATCCTCCAGGAGGTCGCCCGCATCCACCACCGGCGGCGCCTTGCCGCTTTCTTTTTCCAGGGCCAAAAAGAGCTCGACCTGTTGGGGGAGTCCTGTGTCCTCCAGGCTCGGATGGGGTTGCTTGGCGTCGAGGGACGCCAGCATCTGGGCGGGATCGCGGATCAAAAAAGCGTGGCTCAAGGATCCCAACCAGTCGCGGCCGATGTGCCCGAGGAGGTGGTGGGCCATGTGTTTTTGGTAGTGCACCCGGTAGCCTCCGGCAGGATCGCTGGTCATGGCCAGGGTGGCCTGGCGCCAAGCGGTCTCGCCCGTCGCCATGATTTCCTGCGCCATGGGGTGGGGCAGGCCGGTCTCCTTCAAGTAGTGGGCGTAGAGCGGTTCGTCCGTGACCCAGGTGTCCCCGCGGGCCTCGAAGGAACGCATGAGCGTGGTCGAGAGGTTGCGTGGCCCGGACCAAAGGGCGATGCGGAGGGGCGATGGAGAAGTGGGCATGGGGAGGCCAGCAGCCAAGGGGCCCCGCATCCTGGAGCCGAGTCCCTCGCCAGTCAATGCCCTGGTCCCCGGCCGTGGCCCAAGGCCGCGGGTTGGAGCCTCCAAACCGGGCACGATTTGGCGCTGGAATGCACAATACTCCTGGCGCTTGTGCGTATCCTGGGGCAGGCCTACCCGCCCGTTTGCATCCTGCTAACACGGTCCCGGACTCCGCGTTTCATGAACAACAAGTTACTCCTCAGCCTCGTCGCCTTGGTCCTCAGCCTGGTGGTCGCTGGTGCATATTTCCTGGACAAGCATCACATATCCGCAGCGGGCGAGTTGGGCCCCGGCAGCCAGAGCGAGGGCATCGCGCCCCTAGCCCCGGCCAGTGGGGAACTCGCGGCTGTCGCCGCCCCAGAAGCAGAGCCCGAGCGCAAGGCCGTGCAAGACGCTGCGCCGCCGCCGGTGGGCAAGGTGGTTCGCAAGCAGAGTCGCTTGCCCAAGGATGTTTGCTGGGTCGAAGGTCGCATCGTCTTCCCGGCCAAGTTGCCCTCCGACGCCGGTGATGTCGAGGTCACCGCCCGCGGTCGGCGCTTTGGCGGCAAGAATGATCCGCGCCGCGAGTACGCCGTGGGCGTCTCGCGCGAGGGCCGCTTCCGCGTGGCCTTCTCCAGTAGCACGCGCCGGGGCTGGATCGATGTCGAGGGTCGTTACCTCTACATGGCCGAGAAGCTCTCCTTGAAGATGAGCGAGTTGCCCCCCGAAGTGGTGGTGGAGCCCAAGTTAGGCGGCGTCGCCCGCGGCAGGCTCAAGGCACCTCCCGGCGAACAATGGAACGACGAGACTGTGGCCGGTGGGAAGGTGACCCTCAGTAAATGGAGCGGTGGGCGCTGGGCGAAGACCGTGCCCCTCGAACCCGGCGGGAGCTTCGAGATCACCGCCGTGCCCCCCAGCACGAGCTACAACCTGAGTGTGCATACGGCGCTCTGGATGGAGCACGAGGAGAGTGGAGTCACGGTCAAGTCAGGCGAAGTCACCGAACTCGAGGGCCAGGTGGCGAAGGGGGCCAAGGTGCGGGGCAAGATTGTCGGCCGCGCAGGCGAGCCGCTGGCCGAGGTCTCCGTGGAGCTCATGTGCGATCCCACCGAGGGTTCGTGGCACCACCAGACCGTGCAGACGGAGGCCGACGGCGTGTTCTTGTTCCGCGGCGTGGTTCCAGGTGAGGTGGTCCTGACCGCCACAGCCCAGGGCAGCCTGGCGGTGAAGAAGGAACTCGGCCTCCTGCGCGAGGGTGATGTGCGGGGGGGGGTGACCATCGAGCTCGACCAGGGTCGCTCGATCTCGGGGATCGTGCGTTGGGGCGATGGCACGCCGGCGGGGGACGCCTGGGTCACCATCGAGCAGGACAAGGACGCCCGGACCATCGCCATGATGATCGGCAAGAAGGACTCCCAGCGTACGGCCGCCGATGGGTCCTTCACCATCAGCGGTCTGGAAGACACGATCTGCGTCGTGCGCGCCAGCTCCCGAGCGGTTCTCAGCGCCGACAAGAAGCGCTCGGAAGAAGCGCGAGCCAAGGGCCGCCGAGGCCTCTTGCGCCGTCGCGGCTCCACCCATCGCATCAAGCTGGAAGACATCCAGCCGGGCACCACCGGTCTGATCCTGGTGCTCGAGCCCGGCGACCGCGTCACGGGCAAGGCCGTCGACGACCTGGGTGAGCCGATCAGTCGCTTCTTGATCTCTGCCGAGCCCCAAACAGGCGGCCCGTCAACGCTCGACAAGGACGACGGCTTTCAGCGCATCGTGATCACCCTCGATGGCAGCTTCGCGGTTGACGGTCTGCGCGATGGCGCCTGGGTCTTGAGCGCCCACGCCGACGACCACGCCTCAAGCGAAAAAGTTGTCATCACAAGCCCCGGCGCTGGCGAGGTCGAGTTCGTCTTGCCGCGCCACGGCAGGGTGCACGGCATCGTGCGCGGCCCCGGCGGCGATCCCGTCTCGGGCGCCAACGTGCAGATGGAGGCTGCCGCCGAGGGCGAGCCGCAGACCATCGAGATCATGTACGGCAATTGGGGCGGCAAGGCCACCACCGATGGCGAGGGGCGCTTTGAGGCCAAGGATATTGCTCCAGGCCGCAAGGCTGTCTACGCCACCAGCGAAGACTTCGGCCAGGGCTTGCCGAGTTACATCACCGTCGAGCCGGGGGCGACCCTCGAAGGCGTGGCCTTGCGCTTGCGCAGCCCCGCCGGCATCTTGGGCCAGGTGCACGGGGCGGTTGGCCAGGTCGCCCGGCGCGAAATCACAATCAGAGGCCAGGACGGCGTGAACCATCGGGAGACCGTGACAAGCGATTCGAGCGGTCGCTTCGAGGTCGAGGGCCTCAGCCCGGGCAAGTACCGCCTGCAATTGCAGGCACCAGAGGAGCCAGAGGGCCGGGTCGCAGGTTCCGGCCTCGTTCAAGCCTATGTCTCTTCTTCCCGCGAGGATCTTTATCAGAACGCGATTCAGTTCGTGGTACTCGAGGAGGGCGACCGCGAACGTGTCGTCCTGGGTGCTCCGCTCTCCAACCCCGTGCAAGTATCGGGTCGTGTGACCTCGGCCGGAGAGCCCGTGCCGGGCCACCAAGTCCATTGCACATCCGAGGTCGATCGCAGCCGCAATCGCGCCACAGTCGTCACCGACAGCGAGGGCCAGTACAGCCTGACCGTGGCTGGGCAAGGCTCGTACATCTTTCGCATCGGCAGTGGCCGCAACACTACTGAGTCCACCCACGAACTCAGCCAGGCCACTTGCCGGATCGACTTTGAGTTGCCCGCCGGATCGTTTTCCGGCAGCTTGCTTGGCGCGGGCGGCGAGGCCATCGAGAAAGGCAACCTGAAACTCGTGCGCTACCAGGACACAGCCGGCGAGGCCGTGCCGCAGAAGGCTCGTGCGGTTTCCAGCGCCAGCGATGGGTCCTTCGAGTTCGAGTACATCGAACCGGGACGCTACTTCCTGCGCGCTTCCGATTCCCCCCGCTGGGCCTGGAATCAAGACCACGGCGAGGACCTGGGTGCAGTCCTGATCGACGACTTGGTGTTCGCCGAAGGCGAGAGCCGGAGCGGCTTCGAGGTCCAGCTCGAGATCGGAGGTTTGGTGACGGGCACGGTGCTGGGGGCCGATGGCCAGGGCTTGAGCGGGGCCAAGCTCAAGCTGACGACGAGCTCTGGCCACGAACTGTCCTCCCGTCGCACTTCGCGCAGCGACTGGTCGGGTGGCTTCAGCATCAGCGGCGTGGGCCCGGGCACTTACTTCTTGCAGGCCCAGAAAAATGGTGTAAAGAGCCAGGCGCAAAAGGTGCACATCAGCTCCAGCTCCGAGGTCTCGGTGCAGCTCGTGCTGGACACCGAGTAGAGCGCCTGAACCCTTTCGGGGCTTTCGCCAAAGGTGCCCTCTGTTGGCGGGTGGTTGCCCTCAAGTGCCCCTCCCATGGGCGTCGATGAATGGGGTCTGACCTGGCCGCACCGTGGGCCGCGCCAGACTGCAGGAGTCGAGATGAGAGCTCAGGAGCCCAGCACAGTGAACCAGCCCATCCGAGTACTCGTCGTCGAAGACTCCGTGGTGCAGCGCAAGATCCTGCGCAGCGTCCTCGAAGATCATCCCGACATCGAAGTCGTGGGCCACGCGCGCAATGGCCAGGTGGCGCTCAATCGCATCGAGCAGGGCGGCGTGGATGTGATCACCCTCGACCTCGAGATGCCCGTCATGGGCGGCATCGAAGTGCTCAAGCGATTGCAAGCGAAGCCCGCGCAGGTGGGCGCCATCGTTGTCAGCGCGCACTCGGAGCAAGGTGCCCGGGCGGCCCTCGAAGCCATGCGCCTGGGAGCTTTCGATTTGATCTGCAAGCCCACTTCCGGCCACGGCCTGGAGTCGGCCGTTGCCGATCTCAAGCGCGATCTTCTGCCCCGTGTGCTGGCCTGCGGCGCCTATCAAGAGCGCCGTCACCGCAGGGCGCCGGGCAACTCGCGGCCCATAGCTCCCGGTGCCGCCCTAGCGCGGCGCTCGCACTCAGGCGTCAAGGCACCCGAGTTGATCGTCCTGGGTTCCTCCACCGGGGGGCCCCAGGCCCTGGATGCGGTTCTGCCACTTTTGCCCGCGTCCCTGCCGGTTCCGATCCTCGTCGTCCAGCATATGCCGCCCATCTTCACCCACTCCCTGGCGGAGAGTCTCGATCGCAAGTGCGAGCTCAAGGTCAGCGAGGCCCAGCACTGCCAAGTTGCGGGACCCGGTGAAGTGCTGATCGCTCCCGGAGGTAAGCAGATGAAGTTCTTGCGCAACATCGCCGGCGAATTGAGCATCCGGATCACCGACGATCCCCCCGAGAAGAGCTGCAAGCCCTCGGTCGACTACCTTTTCCGTTGCGCCGCCGAGATCATGGCCGACACCACCCTGGCGGTGATTATGACCGGCATGGGCGACGACGGTAGCGACAGTTTGAAGCTCCTCAAGTCCGGTGGCGCCCGGATCATCGCCCAGAACGAGGCCACCTGCGTGGTCTTCGGCATGCCTCGCCTGGCGGTGACCCTGGGCCTCGCCGAGGTCATCCTGCCGGTGGGGGAGATCGCGGGGAAAATACAGAGCTGGTGCTGCGGCGCCGCGCGTAGTCGCAGCTGAACCTAGCTATTTTGGGGGCTGATAGGTTCTCCTTTGAGCCATGGCCTGCTTGTACATAGAGCCCTTCGGGGGTTTGGCCGGGGACATGTTCCTGGCCGCCTTGCTCGATTTGGGAGATACGCGCTTTCAGTTGCCGCACCTCGAAGCCCTGGCGAACCGTCTGCTCCCTGGTGAGGCGCGGCTCTCCTTGCAGACGGTCAAGCGCGGTTCGATAAAGGCGCGCTTCCTCGAAGTCTCCAGCCCGATGAGCGCCTCGCCGCCCCATCGCCAGCTTGCGGACTTGTTGGCCATTTTGCACTCCGCTGACTTGCCTCCGTCGGTGGTGGAGCGCAGCACACGAGTGCTCTTGCTCCTCGCCCAAGCGGAAGCGCGGGTTCACGGCGTCGCCGTGGACGCCGTGCACTTCCACGAGGTTGGGGCTGTGGACACCCTGATCGATGTGGCTGGCGCGGCCCTCGCGTGCGAGTTGCTCGATGTGCAAACCGCGCACTGCAGCCCGCCCTTGACCGGTGAGGGAACCGTGACCTGCGCCCATGGCGAATTGGCCGTGCCGGTTCCCGCGGTGGTGGAGATCCTGTGTGGCCAGCCCATGCGTTTGGGCGGCGGCGAGGGTGAGCGCTTGACGCCCACCGGCGCGGCGCTGCTCGCCGAGCTGTGCCCCGAGTTTGGAGCGAACATCGAGTTCCGCGCCAGCGCCCTGGGTTACGGCGCAGGCCGCCGCGATCCCGCCACGGGACCGCCCAACCTGGTGCGCGTGCAACTCGGTCAGTTGCATGAGGGCGCCCCGACCCGCGAAGCCTGGCAGCTCGAAGTCCATCTCGACGACGCCACCGGCGAGGAGTTGGGACTGTGCGTTATGGCACTGCGCCAGGCGGGCGCCCTGGATGTGTGGACCACGCCTGTGCAGATGAAAAAGGAGCGCCCCGGCGTGCTACTCGCCTGCCTCTGCCGCGCTTCGGAGCGTGAGTCCCTGGCCGCCGTGGTCTTTGAACACACTCCGACCCTGGGCCTGCGGTGGAGCCGGGTCGAACGCATCGAATGCGGCCGCGAGGCCCTCGAACTCGAGATCGACGGTCAATCCGTACGCTTCAAGTTGCGCCGGCGGCCGGACTACCCGGGCGCCTCGCCCTTCGGTGAACGGGACATCTTCCCCGAGTACGACGACCTGGCCGCCCTGGCCCAAAAGAGCGGCGAGTCCCTGCGCGCTCTCGAGCGCCGCGCCGTGGCCGCGGCCCTGGCCGCGCTTCAGGAACGGGCGGACCCCGTCAACGAGTCGTAGATCGCGGCCACTCGCGCCATGCGGGCGCTGAAGGAGGTCTCCCGCTGCACCCGGCTGCGGGCGGCGCTGGCGAGGCTGCGGGCCTGGCCGGGATTTTCCAGGAGTCGCGCGAGTCCCGCCTCCAACTCGTCCGGGGAACCGGGCTCCACCAAGAGCGCGTCGACGCCGTCGCGGGCGAAGGCCTGCATGCCTCCCGAGCGGGTGGCCAGCACGGGAACTTCCATGGCCATGGCTTCGAGCACCACATTGGGCAGCCCCTCGCGCAGACTCGAGAGGCAGAAGAGGTCAAAGCCCTCGAAGAGTGCCCGCGTGTCGGCCTGGAATCCCAGGAGTTCCAGCCGCTCAGCGTGGGCCGAACTCTGCATGCGTGCTTCGAGTTCGTCGAACAACTCGCCTTCACCGGCGATGGCGAGGGAAATGTCAAAGCCCCGCTCGATCAAGCGCTCCACGGCTTCGATCAAGAAACCAAAACCCTTCTCTTCCGAGAGGCGCCCCACGGCCCCGATGCGGATCCGACCAGCGCGGGGGCGTTGAGTCTTGCGCTTGAACTCCTCGGTGTCGATGGCGTTCTCCACAAGGTGCAGGCGTTCGGGCGCCAGGCCGAGGCCGCTGCATTTCTCGAAGAGATCCTGGGAGACGCAGATCACCGCCCGTTGGTGCCCCAGGCACCAGCGGTCGATGGCGTAGTAGAGTGGCGTACGCCGGGTGTGGCGCACCCAACCGTGGACCGTGGAGAGCACTTGAAAACCCACGAAGGGGCGCAGCAGGAGACCGTAGAAGTTCGACTTGTAATCGTGGCCGTGCCAGATCGTTACGGATTCCTGGCGACACAGGCGGGCCAGTTTCCAGAGCACCCTGGGGTCGATGAGCAGGGACTCGGGTAGGCCCACCAGGGGGCAATCTTTTTCGGCGGCGCGGGTCTTGAGGACTTCAAAGCCCGCATCATCGGGGGGGTGCAGGTAGGCCACCAGCGAGCGGTAGCCCAGAGCAGCAAGGTGCCGCGGCGAGTTCAGGATGGTTTTCTCCGGCCCGCCGCCGGTGCCCGTGGCGATGCGCACATGCAAGACCGTGCCCACAGGGGCGGGACTCGGCGGGGGAGGCTGGGAGGATTCGCTCAAGGCTCTCTGAGGATTGCCGAATGCGAGTGCGATTGCCAGGGCGGGGGCTCAGGCCCGCGTGCGCCAGGCGGCGAGGCCCTCTGTCAAGCGGGCGAGGCCTTCCTTGAGGGTTTCGGCGGGGACGCCGCAGCCCACGCGCAAGAACCCCGGCGCTCCGAAGAACTCGCCGGGGACCACATCGACCGAGTGCTCGCTTTGCAAGAAGCGCACCAGAGCCCGGCCGTCCTCGAGGCCTGCAATGCGCGGGAAGGCGATGATGCCGCGCTCGGGGACCAGGGCCTCGACGCCCTCGGTCTCGCGCAGCCAGCGTTCCCAGGTGGGCCGACTCTCCGCTTCCACCCGGCGCAGGGGACCGAGCAGGAGTGGCAGGGAATTCAGGGCCACGAGCCCCGCGCGCAGGGACACGGTGGGGGCGTCGACATAGGTCATGAAGGCCAGGTCCTGCAGCGCGGCGTACTCGTGGCTGACTCCCTCGCCCAGAATCATCCAGCCGATGCGCAGGGCCCCCAGGCCGTAGGCCTTGGTCAGGGTGCCGATGGAGAGGGTGTTGGGGGCCAGGGCGAAGGCGTGCACGCGCTCCTCGTTGGGCAGGAACTCCCCGTAGGCCTCGCCCGAGATGAGCAGCCCGCCTGCGCGTTCGGCTTCGGCGGCGAGGGCCACGATCTCGGCCTCACCAAGCTTGGCGCCGGTGGGGTTGTGAGGGTTGGTGAGAAAGATGTGACCTGGGCCGTTGTGGCCCGCAAAAGTCTCCCGGGCGGCGGCGGGGTCGGGCTTCCAGCCCTCGGCGAAGTCGCGCACGAGGGGCCGCGACTCGGCTCCGAAGAGCCCTGGCAGGGACCGTAGGGCTTCGTAGGAGGGCGTTTCCACCGCCACCCGGGCAGGGGCTCGAAACCAGCGAGCGGCCACGATGTGCATGGCCGCCGAGGCTCCCACGGTGACCAGCACTCGCTCGGGGGCCACGCAAAAGAGCTCCCCGAGGCGTTCGGTCAGCGCCTGCCGGGCCCCGGCCGGTGCCTGGGCGAGATCGATGCCAAGACCCTCCAAGAAACTCGCATCGGGAGCCGGTAGCCCCGATTGGGAGAGGGAATAGGCCGAGATCCAGGACTCGTTCTGGGCCCAGGACATGTACGGGAAGAGGGGCGTGGGGTGGGGGCTCACGGGTTGCTGTTGGAGGGGGCGGTGGGGCGAAATCCTTGTCAAGACGGGCAAAGAGCCCTGTGGATCGGCGTCGCGCGAGGGGCTAGGATCGGTCCTGCTCAGGAGTTCGCGGCGCGTTCCGGGGGACTTCCGGCTAGTCTGCACGCTCCAGGCGCTCAGACCTGCTGGAAAAGACCAGAGACCTGCTGCATTGGATTCCGTCACTCCCCGCGGCGCGCCCGCGAGGGAGTCCAGGGCCCTGCTCCTCGATATTTTTTTCCCTCATCATCACCCTTTCTCCGCCGCGAGATGAACAACCAAGCCCACCGCCCGCGACTGGCCATCTGCCTGCCTCTCTTTTGCCTCTGCCTGCTCGGCGGTCTGGCCACAGCCCAGGCACCTGTGGAGGAGGCTGCGCGCAAGGCGGAGCGTTTTGTGCTGACCGGTTCGGAATCCGCGAGCCTCTACAACCTGCCCGACCCCAAGGGCCACATCGTGCTCAAGGCCTTGGCCAGCACGCCGCTCCTCGTCCATGGCAGCAAGGCCGAGGGTCGCTACCTCAAGGTCTCGGCCCCCGGCGGTCTGAAGGTCTGGGTTTTTGGCAAGTACCTCACGCCCTCCCAGCGCATCGGTTGGGTCGAGCTCACCGGCAGCTATGTCAACATGCGGCCCTTGCCGCGCAGCCAGAACTCCTATCCCCTCGGACAACTCGAGCGCGGCGACAGGTTGCGAGTGATTCAACGCTTCGACCCCACCAAACCCCTGGCCGAGGATTGGGTGCAAGTCTGGTCGCCGGCTGATGCGGCGGCCTATGTGCTCGCCAGCCAGACCACGGCCCTGGCCACCGATCAAGACGGCGGCGCCCTGTGGAAGACGGCTGCGGCCCGCGCCCTGCGCGAGCGCACCGCCGGCGCTGCCGAGCAGCAGTCCAAAAAAACAGCCGGCGACGCAGAGGCGCGGGCAGGGCAGACCGCTGGGGACGCTGCATCTTCGGATCCGGCTACAACTTCTGACCCGGAGGGGGCCGCCGCCCCCGGCGATGTCTTCGCTGCCATGCGCCGCGCCGACGCCCTGGTGGATGCCGAGATGACTTCAAACCGGCCCAACTACCTGGCCCTGCGCACGGCCTTCGACGAGGTCCTGGCCCTTGGTCCCGACGCTCCCACGATCAAGCTGATCGAGCGCCGCTTGAATGAGATCGCCCTGGCCGAAGAGCTCGCCTCGCTGAAGATGTTGGCTCGCCACGAGGAAGCCGCGCGCGCAGCCGAGTTGCAGGACCTCCAGACGCGTATCGCCCAGCTCTCCAACGAACGCGATCCCCTCTGGGGACGCTTCAGCGCCCGCGGTTGGCTCGAAGCCCAGGCCAGCGGCGGTCAAACGACCTACATCATCCGCTTCGGTTCCGAGATCATGGCCGAGGTGCGCTGCCAGAGCGGTCGTTATGACCTCGCCCAGTTCACCGACTGCGAGATAGGCGTGCGTGGCCTGGCCCTGGAAAATGCCGCCGCCGGTGGCTTGCCTGCGATTGACATCGACCGCATCGAAATCCTCTCCGCGCGTCAGGCGCGCTGAGTCGGAGGGTCTCAAAGGGTGGCGTTCTTCCAGCGTATCGCCCAGTTTTTCCGCAGGTTGCTCGCCCTCGAAGGGGGCGAATTCCTGTGCGATCGCTGCAAGTACAACCACCCAAACACATGCTCCAAGCGCGAGCGTCCCAACGCCCGGGTCTGCCGCGACTTCAAGGGCAAGTAGCGCGGCCGGACTCTTGGATGTCCTCGGGGCTCACGCGCCGCGAATAGCGTTCCTTGACCTCGGCCTCGAGCTGTTCGAGGGTGCCGGCGATGATGCTGGCACGCATGCGTTCCATGAGCGCGTGGAAAAACCTCAGGTTGTGCAGGCTGAGGAGCGTGCCGGCCAACATCTCGCCGGTGGTGCACAGGTGCCGCAGGACTCCAACGGAGAAGCGCGTGCAGGCCACGCAGTCGCACTCGGGATCGAGGGGGCCCGCATCCTCGGTGAAGCCGCGGTTTCTGACATTTACGCGACCGCGGCTGGTAAAGGCCGTGTGGTTGCGCGCGTTCCGGGTGGGCGTGACGCAGTCGAAGAGGTCCACGCCACTCAACACGGCGTCGAAGAAGTCCTTTGGCGTGCCCACGCCCATCAGGTAGCGCGGACGGTCGGCGGGCAGGAGCGGCGCAACGGCGCGTACGGTGCGCCCGATCAACTCGGGAGCCTCGCCCACCGAGACGCCGCCGATGGCATAGCCCGCCAGGTCGTGGCTGCAAACGGCCTCCACCGAAGCCCGCCGCAAGTCCTCGAAGGCGCCGCCCTGGACGATGCCAAAAAGGGCCTGTCCGCCGGCGATGCCGCCGTTCTCCTGGTGGCGCGCCACGCACCTATCAAGCCAGAGGTGGGTGCGTTCGTTGGCCGCGCTGACCTGTGCGCGGTCCGTGGGCACGGCCGGGCAGTGGTCAAAGGCCATGATCACATCGGCGCCGAGCTTCTTCTGGATGTCCATCACCCTCTCGGGCGTGAAGCGCACGCTGCTGCCGTCCACCACCGACTTGAACGATGCCCCGTTGGCGTCGAGGGAGCACAAATCACTCATGGAGAAGACCTGGTAGCCCCCCGAATCGGTCAGGATCGGTCCATCCCAACCCATCATGGCATGCAAGCCGCCGAGGCGTTCCACCACATCCTCGCCCGGGCGCAGGTGCAGGTGCAGGGTGTTAGCGAGAAGCATCTGCGAGCCGACTTCCGCAAGATCGCGGGGCATGAGGCCCTTGACCGTGGCGCGGGTGCCCACGGGCATGAAGGCCGGGGTGCGCACCGGGCCGTGGGGGGTCTGGAAGACACCGGCGCGGGCGCTTGTGGTGGGGCACGAGGCCTCGATGTCAAAGCCGAAGTGATGGGTTGCGGTCATGGCAGTCGGGTGGGCGCGCTGAGATGGCTGCGGGACAGCTGTGCGGCGGGCAGGTAGTGCAGCAGAATAGCTGCGGCGCTCCAGCCCGCGTGCGCCAATTCGTGGGAGCCTACCTGACACAAGCCGGCGCCGTGACCGCGACCGAGCCCCTCGAACATGAGTCCGCCGCTGAGCGCGTGGCCCGGGGCGGGCCAGGTGCGCAGGATGTGTCCGCTCTTGAGTCGCGCCGGGTCGAGCTCGGCGCGCAGGCGCGCGAGGGAAATGTCGCGACTCTCGCGGGTGCCGGTCAGGCGGACCGTGCGCCAGCGTCCGTGGTCATCGCTGTCAAGGACATCGAGGCGTAACAAGTGCTTCCCCAGGTCCAGGCTACTGGCCAGGGCATCGAGGTCCCTGCGCGAGGCGGTCCAGCGCCAGGCGACCTGGCGCCGACGGCTGTCATCCATGGACCAGGAGCGTTCCTCGGCGCCGATGCGGGCGCAGGGTTCGCAGGCCGTGGCGCCGCCGGTGAGCGTCGATTCTCCGGGCAGGGCCTCGCTGGGGGCGGCGGTGTGACCTCCGCAGGTGGCATGGAAACGCACATCGAAGAGTTCGCCGGTGGCGTGCCGCAAAACCTTGCCGCTGGAGTCTGCCATGGCTTTCGCGAGGCGCGCCTGCACCCGCTGCGCCGCAGCCGAGGAGCCCACGCTGAAGCGGCCGCGGTAGACCTGGTCGCGGGTGTCGTCCCACAGGAAGGCTCGCTTGCCGAGAGCTCGACGGTGGGCCAGGGTGCGCAGGGCGTAGGTGCGGCTGGCCACGGCTTGAGCTTCGATTTCAGCTGGCGCGGCGGACCACAACACCAACTCTGCGGGCACCACTCCCCCGATGTAGTCCTCGAGGGCCACGAGGTTCGTGACCTTGAGGCCCAAGGCGCCGTGGGCTTCGATCAGGATTTCGCCGGGGTAGATGTTGCCGGCCAAGCCGAGGCCCGTGCTCGTGGGAGTCAGGCGCACGGACGCCGCGGTTCCATCAGCAGTGGAGACCAGGCCCGCCCCGGCCCGGCGGAACACTTGCGTGCCTTCCTGGGTGTGCTCCACGCGCACCTCATCCCGGCCATCCAGGGCGGAAATCCGCACGGGCACCAGAGGGTTAGCGCCCTCGGCGCTCGCGGCGCGGGCCCTGATGGTGTCCCCGGCCCGCGCTGTTTGGGCCGACTGCTTGGGGTCGCCTGCCATGGGCCGCGGGGGCACGAGGCAGCCGCAAAAAAAGTAGCCGCAAAAGAAAAAGAGCAGGGCTGCTCCCCGGAAGTCTGGCAGGCGGTACACGGCGACTCCCGGTTTCAGGAGAAGAGCCCCGGTTCGCCAGCCGGGCCCGCACTCTTGTATTCGACGCCGATCACTGCAGCACCCAGCGCGGTGATGACTCGGCCGCGGGCGGTTCTCTGCAAGAAGCCACAGCGTAAGAGGTGCGGTTCGAAGACCTCTTCGATGGTGTCTTCGGTTTCGCCGACGGCGGCCGCAATGGTCTTGACGCCCACGGCGTCGCCGGGGCGTTGGGCCAGGCAGGCGAGCACGCGGCGATCCATCTCTTCCAGACCGTGTTCGTCCACGCCCAGGCGCACCAAGGCTTCGTGGGCCGTCTGCAAACTGATGCTCGCGTTGCCGCCCACCTGGGCCAGGTCTCGGGCGCGGCGCAAAAACCGATTCGCGATGCGCGGTGTGCCCCGGGCTCGCTCACCGAGCAGAGTCGCGGCCGCAGCCTCCACCGCGATGCCCATCAATCCGGAGGAGCGTGCGATGATGCGTCCGAGTTCTGCCGCAGGGTAGGGCTGCAAGCGCTCGAAGAGCCCAAAGCGCGCGCGGAAGGGCGCCGACAAGAGTCCTTCTCGAGTGGTGGCGCCCACCATGGTGAAGGGCTTGAGGTCGAGGGGCAGGATGCGCGCGTGGGGACCCTGGTCCAGGGTGACTTCCACGCGAAAGTCCTCCATGGCGGTGTAGAGGTACTCCTCAACCGCGGCGGGCAAGCGGTGGATCTCGTCGATGAAAAATACATCGCCCTCTTCGAGTTGGGTCAAGAGGCCCACCAAATCTCGCGGCCGTTCGAGACCGGGGCCGGTGGTGCTGTGCAGCTTGGTTCCCAACTCGCGGGCCAGGATGCGCGCCAGGCTGGTCTTGCCGAGACCCGGCGGCCCGGAAAAGAGCACATGGTCCAGGGGGTCGCCGCGGCCCTGGGCGGCAGCGATGGCCACGCGCAGGTTGTCGCGCAGTTGCTCCTGGCCCACGAACTCGTCCAGATCAGCCGGCCTGAGGGCGGACTCCAACTCGCGCTCGGGTGCTGCCCCGGAGCCCCGGGGCGGGCTGCCCTGGAGGGCTTTTGGATCGAAAATGTGGTCGCTCTCGGTCATGCAGTCCCCTGACACTGGCACGGGGAGAGTGCCGCGAGGGGGCCCCGAGTGTAGCGGGCCGTTGCGACACCCCAAAGCGGCGCCTTGGCGCACTTTCCTGGAGATCCGGGCGGGCCGCCTCTGGTGAGCCAGGTGCGACAGCGCTCGCCTGGGCTCCCCGAGGGCGAGCGGAGATGTGGCGGGCCGCCCATTCCGGTTGCGAGGGAGCTTTCTTCCGAATCCACGGTACATCTCTAACTATCTGACAAGACAAGGTTTGCGCGATAATTGGGTGTCTTCATGCGGCTCGCAAGGCTTGGCACGGTACTTGCATTTTCGTCCTTGGTCTTTGCTCTAGCAGGCGCTTGTGAAGCTGCCCTGGAGGTTTCCAGGAGTGCCCTTCTGCCCCGAAACCAGGGCTCTCAAGTAGGCTAGAAGCGAGGGGCGCTGTCCGGCTTCCTGGTGTGGTCCAGTGGAGTTCGGCCTGCGCCAGCTCCTTACAAGTAGTTTCTTCCGCGAGCAGCCTTCACAGAGCACCCTCGGATCGGCATTCTGGTGGGCCTCTCACGGGCCCCGCACGGGACGCTGCCGCCTCTCTGGCCGGCATCTCAAAGGTCACCCGCCCCCTCACTCTTCCCCCTCCCAGTTCCCCTCCGGAGCCACTCCGAGAGCATGGCTCTCACGGTGCGCCGGCCCCCTCAACTTTATGCCGCGAAACATGAGTCATCTAAGGAACCGTGCCGGATGGCTCGGCCTGGCGGCCCTTACCCTGTCCGGCTGCGGGGGCATCATTTCCAGCACATCGGGAGCGGGGGCCGGATCGATGGACCTCGTCCATGTGTCCAATGGCTTTGGTGAGTTGCTGCCCCACAAGGTCCAGGAGCTCGATACCAGCGGAGTCGCCACAGGTTCCGTCCGCGCCATTCGGACCCAGGCCGATCTGCTCCAGAATGTGATCATTGGCAACGGGGTGCTGCCCACGGCCAATCTTGGTGGCAGCCCGCTGCTGCCCAGCGGCGCGGCGGGCAATCAGTTCCTGTGGGTGCAGTTCACCGAGCCCATCGGCTTTGACAGCGTGTTGACAAATGCGCCGGGGGCCGTCGGCTCCAACAGCCTGAGCGGAACAATCACGGTACTTGCCATCGACCCCGGCACGGGAACCTCCTCGACCCTGGTTGGGCGCGCCTTGGTGGGGGGAAAGACCTACGGCGGAGACCCGCAGGGGACACCCAGTGTCTTGGCGCAACAGACCTGGGTCGAGCTCGACGGAAACGGCAACAGCGTGGTTGTCGTCCAGGAAGATGGCAGCACCCCCGGCCTGGGCTTCCCCGGCACTCAGGGGACCTTCGCGGGCCAGCATGCTCTCTTGAAGCCCGAGTCCTTCGTTTTTGTCATCGACACCGACGGCGATCTCAGCACCCACGAGGCCTTCCCCTCCAATGTCGAGATCCGCATGGCGATCACCACCGGGCTCGAGAACAGCGAGGGCCGCAAATTGGCCCGAAGGGCGGTGGCTACCACCACTGTGGGCCCCGACACGATCAGCCCCGAGGTGCTCATTTCCCTTCCGCCCACGAGCACCCCCTTCATCACCCCCGGGGGCGGTCAATTGGATGTTGATCCCCTGACCAACATCATCGTGCACTTTTCCGAGCCCGTGCAGCCGACCTCGGTGGGCAGCCTGCCCTCGGGCGGCGCGCCCCTCTTGAGCGCGGCCATCGCGGTCCAGTTCGGTCCGAACACGGCACGGGTTTCCGTGCCCTTCCACGCTCTGCCCGTGAGCGTCTACGACTTCACCACCTACGAGCTCACGCCGGTCTTCAATTTTCCCGGCGAGGGTCCGGACTTGCTCGCCTGCGGCGTCTTCAATCGCGTCGATGTGACGGTCAACTCGACCCAGATAGTTGACCTTGCGGGAAACGCGAATTCGCTGCCCGCCACGACCTTCTTCGAGACCGGCGAGGGCCCCGGCTTGATCAATGCGCCAGTCGCTCCCGATGCCATCTATGTGGCGGCCGCTGGCCCCCAGCCGGGCGTGAGCGTGATCGACTTGAACGGCTTTGGCCAGAGCACGGGCGATCCGACTTTTGATCCCGCCAGCCTCATGTTTCAGGAGGGCTGGTCGAATTTCTCCTACAATCCGAATGTCAGGCTCCAGGGTTCGCTGCT
>LWDU01040851.1_pt1 | contig 40721 bp, 33 predicted proteins | sample 727161 | NCBI WGS metagenome assembly LWDU01 (sample SAMN04566230, study PRJNA314399) | hydrothermal vent metagenome | isolation source: deep sea hydrothermal plume seawater | place: Mexico: Gulf of California, Guaymas Basin | collected 2004-07-11
GAGATTTGCCTCGGGTTTGCCTCAGAGTCCGATCAGGTAGCAACTGACAAGGAACGGTTGAGAGCTGGTGCCCTCATGTGAGGGATTATTTTTATTGATGCAGGTGCTTGGACCAAGGACTGCTTGGAGTCCCTTCATCTAGCTCCAACCAGCTCTGAAGGAGTCCCAACAACGCGAAGTTCTCCGCTCTGGATAAATCTATGTAGGATTATGGAATGAGAACCCTACCCGCCTTCTGCTGTGCCATTCCTGCGCTTGTTTCGTTGGGTAGTGCTCAGACGGTTCAGTTGTTGCCGTCAGACTTGGCCTCATACGACAAGTTTGGATGGAGCGTTTCCGTCGACTCGGGCTGCGTGCTTGCGGGTTCACGTGATGATGACGACAGTGGTAGCGGCTCAGGCTCTGCCTACCTCTTTGAATTGCCCACCGGTCCAAATTCCGGCATCCAAAACGAGCTGATCAAATTTACAGCGTCGAATGGGCAGGCTGGTGACAGCTTCGGCAATAGGGCCTCCCTGAACGATGGCTTGGCCTTGATCGGGGCCTGGTTGAGTGATGCCCTGGCGGCCAATGCCGGAGGCGCCTACCTGTTTGACGCGAATCCCTCCAGTTCTACCCTTGGAGCGGAATTGATGTGGTTTGCCCCTGCAGGGGCCGACGTGGGAGATAATATCGGTTGGTCCGTCAACCTTGACTCAGGGTTGGCGCTCTTGGGTGCGGCTCGGGATGATGATCGAGGTCTCGACGCTGGTGCGGCCTACCTCTTTGACGCAGATCCCAGTAGTCCAACTTTCGGACAGATGCTGCTAAAGCTCACGGCCTCCGATGGAGGACCGAATGACTTGTTCGGTTCCGGTGCCTCCATGGCTAACGGAATGGCCCTAATTGGGGCAATGAGCGCTACTACTGCTGGGGGTCGCACTGGTGCCGCGTACCTGTTTGATATCAATCCAGCCAGTCCGAACTTCGGCCTCGAGTTGACCAAATTTGCGCCAAGTAACGGAGCCCCGGGTGACTTTTTCGGTCAGAGCGTGTCCATGAGCGATGGAAGGGCATTGGTGGGTGCTCCAAAACATGATGCGGCGTGGTTCCCGAAGAGCCGGTATGACGGCGCGGCATACTTGTTTGATGCCGATCCCGCCAGCGTGTTGTTCTCCACTCTGCTCACGGAGTTTCAACCACCCAATACCCATCCCCATGCCATGGAACTGGGGCGTTGCGTATCGCTCGATGGGCAGTTCGCCGCCATGGCCTCACCCAGGGAGGACTTTGAAGTACCCGGTTTCAACATATGGAAGTCCGGAACGGCCTACATCTTTGATGCCGACCCAAGCAGCTCGGAGTTCTCTAATGTGCACACCAAAATTCACAATCCGGACCCTGGGTATTTTGAGTATTTCGGCCGCGTCGTTTGCATTCAAAATGGAGTTGTTGCCGCCGGTGCCCCGTATGAAACCACGTTTGACTCGACCTGGAAAATAGACGCAGGCTCCGTATTCGTGACCAGACTCGTTGACCTCCGCTGAGGTCGTGGATCAGTACGACCCATCGGATTAGAAATCCGATGCACATTCCAACCTGAGCTGGCGCAAGCGCCCAAGAATCAAGAACTTACGCGAGCCTGCTTGGGAACAGGCTCCGAGATTTGCCTCGGGTTTGCCTCAGAGTCCGATCAGGTAGAACGCCCCGTGGGCGCGGGTCAGTCACTTTGCAGAGCTTGTTGAATTCTGAGCCCGGTTCTAGAACGAGAACTCGAGCCTCAGGAAGGGCCCGTTCAGGGTCAAGTCGAGATCCGATGGAGCTGGAGGTCCGCCGCTCGGTTCTAGCATGTAGTTCCAACCCTGCATGCCCGCTGATACGGCCATGGTCTGATTGATACTCAAGCTGGCGCCGAGCTGGGCTTCCCAAGTGCTCACGTTGCCGCCTGCGCTGCCCTGGAATCCACGCAGTCTGTAGAAGAGAAGCGCGGGCCAGTCCATTTGGTAGGACACAGAACCACCCGCATAGAAGCCCGAGCCTTGGAACTCCGCGGACTCCGACAGCGCTCCCAGAGAAGCTCTGGCATCGAGCGTCGAGCGTCCGAAGCCTAGTTCCCCTTCAAGCTCGAAACCGTTCAGGGGCCTAGAGCTATAGAAACTGATCCCGATGAATTGGTGATCGAAGCCGAGGCGGACGTCCCCCGGACCGGCGAAGTCGACATCGTTGAGCCGCACGACCTGTCCTCCCACAAGTGTCTCGACAGCCTCGCCGTCGCCGCCATCGATCTCGACTCGCAGGCCGTAGCTTGTGGCCTCTTCTTTCGAACCCCCAAGGGCGTGGGAGATCCGGATTGAGCCACCAGGAGAATCGTCTTCGCCACGGATCCCGGTACTGGACGGGGGCGGCGCGGCGCAGGCCGTGAAGAGGATCACAACAAGGCAAGAGATCGTGCAGGTGATCAGGAAGGCAGGGCCACAACCGATGTCCTCGCTCGCGTCCTGATCCATGTCCTCCATCACTGCTCCTCGTTAAGGGAAATGTGCACTCAGTGGGCCAGGGTACCAACCTGCATCCGGAGTGCATGGAGGAGTTGATGAAACACCACTCAATCAACGCACCATCTTCCCCTCTGGGAACGGCTCAGGGCCTACTTCGAGAGCCACTGCTCCCAGGCGTCGAATCAGCAAACACCGGATTGGAAGTCCGATGCACATTCCAGCTTGAGTTGGCGTCAGCTCCCAAGAATCAGGAACTTACTAGAGCTTGCTTGGGAACAGGCTCCGAGATTTGCCTCGGGTTCGCCTCAGAGTCCGATCAGGTAGACGGAAGCGCTTGGGGGTTACCAAGCCATGACGTGCCAGGTCAACGGGTAGATTTCGCGAAGCAATACAGATGTTCAAAGCCTCGCAGATAGATAGCCTCGCCGACGATGGCTGGCGAAGCATGGAACCGTTCGTCCAGGTCATTGACCGCTAGCACTTTCAATCGTGGGCCGCGTTGCAGAACAACGGTTCGGCCCTCCTCGCTGAGTAAATAGATGCGGTCTGCCGCGCCCACCGGCGAGGCACTGAAGTTGAGCCCACCGGGCAGACGGTGTTTAAGGTAGTGAGGTGCTCCATCCGTTGCGTTGAGGCAAGAGAAGAAGGTCTGGTCTTCCAACAGGTAGAGCTCCTCACCCCACAGCATCGGGCATGGCACGTAGGGAATACCTCGTCGCAGTGTCCAGACCACGCTCTCGCTGTTGGTCAAGTCGCCACGCTGGCCCAAGGCGATCGCCTGGAGCATGTCCTTCCTCCAACCACTTGCGGTGAATACCAGGCCGTGGCCGACCGCTGGCATGGGTATCGCACCCGCGGTGTGTCCATCACATCGCCAGAGCAGCTCGCCGGTGGTCAGGTCGTAAGACCGTACCGTGCTCCCGTTGGTCACCGCCTGGCGACGACCCGCATGGGTGAAGATGCGCGGCGTGCTCCAGTTCGAGGTCTCCTCCCGATTCTGCTTCCAGATGTCTTGGCCCGTCCGCTTGTCGATCGCCACGACGTAGGACTGCCGTTCCTGATCGACGACGATCACGAGCGCGTTCCCCGAAAGCGCGGGCGAACTGCCCTCGCCCAATGAGTCCTCCATCGCCTGGTACTCCAGGTCGCGCTTCCATACCAACTGGCCCTCAAAGTCGTAGCAATAGAGCCCGAATGAACCGAAATAGGCGTAGACGTGTTCGCCGTCCGTCACTGGTGACGCCGAAGCAAAGCCACCTTTATTGTGATGCCCCTGGTGCGGCATCGCTTCGTGAACGGTTCGGCTCCAGCGCACCTCTCCGGTGATCCGGTCGAGGCACACGATCACGAACCTCTGGGGTTTCCACGAACCCTTCACCTGGGGGTGCTCATTTATGTTCGGCGTGTCGGCGGGAATGACGTCCGGCACCGGCATCTGCTTGTCGAGGGTGATTGCCGTCAGCAGAAAGATCCGATCGCCCCAGACGACCGGGGTCGCGTAGCCCTTGCCTTCGATGGGCGTCTTCCAACGCAAGTTCTCCGTTTCGCTCCAAGTGATTGGGGGGTCAGCTTGTGGCGCTACGCCGTTCCACGAAGGGCCCCGCCACTGTGGCCAGTATTTTAGGGCCTCGTCTTCGACGTTCCGGGCGGGCTCACTCGCGCCGGCCTCGCTCACCTGCCGCGGGCCAAGGCCTGCTTTGGCACTGAGGGGCGTGGCGAGGGTGAACACCACAACGACCAGCAACAGGGGGTGATTAGTGATCATGGCTCCATGAAAGGCTCCAGCGGCCTTCTCTGACACCAGTTTAGCGACTTGTCTGTTGGCGGGGCGAGGCTCGCACTTAACTCAGCAGGAGCCCCATCAACGCCAAGTTCTCCGCTGAATTCAGGTATCGCCCAGGTCGTGGCGGTACGTGGTGACGCTCCAATCATGGAATGGTGTGGGCCGCTCGATCTTGACCGTCACTTCTCCGGGGCGCGTGGGGTCTGACGACGCGTATCTTCCATGGGCAGACTGGCGGAGGAAGTAGCTTGAGTAGCCCCCTGCCATGAGGGTCAGCTTGCTCTCCTCCCACCCTTGCTCGGCCAAGTGCTGTTCAAGTTGACCCAGACCATTGGAGGAGGTGACAAGGGTCACGGTTATCAGGGCTACCATGATCGTAGCGAGGATCCAGAGCGCACGGTTCCTATTCATGATCGATGGGTTGTAAGGGCTTGCATGGGGTTCGCCTCAGAGTCCGATCAGGTAGCTGAACAGGTCTGTGATCTGCTCGGGTTCCAGTGGATCCAGGAGGGCCTCGGGCATGAGGGAGAGGGAGTCGAAACGCATGGAGAGGATCTCGCCGCGGGGCAGCTTCAAGTCGGCGCGGTCCTTGCGGCGCAGAACGATCGAGTTCGCGTCCTCGCCCGCCAGGAAGCCCTCGAGCAGTTCTCCTTCAACGGTCTCGACCACAAGGGTTCGGTAGCCGCTCTCGACCCCCGCGTTGGGTGTGACGATCGAGCGCAGCAGACCCTCGATGCCCTTGGCTCCCGCGCCGTCGAGCACCGGGCCGATGTCCGTGCCCTCGCCAGCGACCCGGTGGCATGCAAGGCAATGTTGAGCGAACAGCTCCTTGCCACGCGACGGATCACCGTCGGCCCGGGCCAGGCTGCGGATCTGTGCGAAGGCCTCGCTCTGGGCGCGCGCCTCCTCGGTGGTCAGGGTGGGGGGGCCGTCGCTGATCAGGGCTCCGAAAGCCTCGTGGGATGAGAGGGTGGAGCGTGTCGGTACCACGGCCGTCAGGTCAGGGTGGTCATCGGCCTCCATCCGCAGGCCGAGGCCGTCGGCGATCTGCTGCGCCGTGCGGGCGCTGGACCACAACCGGAAGCCCGCCACGTTGCCGTTCATCCCACCGCCGGGAGTCGTGCGGGCCACGTCAAGCTCCTCGAACTCCGGTTGTGTGGCGCGGGTCGACGTCTGGTCGAGCTCACCCTGCAGGTAGAGGCAGAGCAGGCCCTCCGAGTCCCGAGTCAAGGCGACGTGGGTCCACACGTCGGGCTGCAGCTTCTTCTTGGAGATGATCACGTCCCCGAGTTCGAGGCCGCACCACAGGCGCGGCTTCCCGACGGCGAAGTTGAAGTCGAAACGACCGGGCTGGCACAGGAGGCCATCGGCGTTGGATATGCCGCCTTCGGGCCGCACCCAGGCCTCCACCGTGAAGGGTCCCGAAATCTTGAGGTTGCTGTCGATGAAGTCGGTACCGGCCCCCCCGAAGGTCAGGACCGGCGTCTGGCGCTGGCTGAGATCCGCGCGCAGGGAGTCCAGCTCCGCCCGTTCTCCCAGGTGCTGCTCCATGCGATCGAGCACGCGCTCGCTCAGGGCGTCACCCGGCAGATCTCCGCGGCCCAGTGCCGACAGGGTGCGCAGCGCCCCCGCGCGCTGGGTAATGAAGGCGGCGAGGACTTCGCGTTTGGTCGCCCGCTCCAGGTAGGGCCACAACTCGAGCGCCAGCTCAAAGGCCTCGTCCGTGGAGATGCGGGCCAGGGCCGTGGCCGCCACCGTGCGCGCCTGGGATGCGGGCACGCTGGCCTGGGCCCACTCGAAGAAGAGACCCGCTTCCTGCGAGCCCAACTCGCTCAGGGCCTGAAGGCAGGCAAGGGCGTCGTGGTCCCCCTGGTCCAGAAGTCCGATCACGTCGGGCTCGAGTTCCCCGAGCCGCAGGGTCCGCGCCCCGCGCAGTAACAGGTCCCGGCTCTCCGCCCGCGGTTCGGACTGCACCAACTCGCGCAGGGCAACGGTCAGCGCAGGCCGCATGGCATCGACGTTCCAGCGACCCGCATTGTCGATCACCATGCGCAGACCCGATAGCCGCGTCCTGGGTTCACTCCACCAGGCGCGAATGGTCTTGCGTAGCACCTCGCTCTCGGCGTGCTGGGACATCAGCCCGTACTCCTCCGCGCTGGGCGAACGCCTGGCCCGCGTGATCTCCTGTCCCAATCGCTCGGCGCCATCCCGACCACCCATGCACAGGGCCGCGAGGCAGCGCATGGGTTCGGCGACGTCGGCGTCCCCATCCAGGAGGGTAGCGAGAGCATTGGCTTGGCCCTCGAGGGCGACGCGCACGAGGCTGCGTTCAAAGGCGCGGTCGCTGGCCGCCAGGGAACCCGCTCCGACCTCGCCCGTATCGCGCACCATTCCAAGCAGCAGGTGGACCCCGCCCGCGTCGAGGGCCGCCACCGAACCCAGGGCCTCGATCGCCGCGAACCGCACGCGCGGATCCGGTTCGGCCCGCGCCCAGCCAAGGACGACCTCCCAGTCGAGGCCCTCCGAATCCAGAGCCGCACACAGCCGCGCGGCCTCCCTGCGCAGGGCGGGCTCCGCGGACCGGAACAGCGGCTCCATCGCGGCCAGCCGCACCCCTTCAAGGTCTTCCAGGCACCACAGAGCCAAGACACGCGCGGCCGTGCGGACCGTGTCGTCTCCGGCCATGCGCTCCAGCTCTGGAATCAATGATCGGGCCTGGCGGTCGGCGATCTGATGCCAGGCGGCGCGGGATTCCCAGGTGCTCGACGCGTCCAACAGGGCCGGCAGGTCCGCGTCGGCCACGGCCACCACGTCCCGAGGTGCCGAGTACTCTTGGGACCCGTGTCGAATGCGCCAGATGCGGGAGTGGGTTTTGTCCCGGTCGGGATGATTACGCGGGACCTCGTTGTGGGAGATGATCGGGTTGTACCAGTCCACCACGTACAGGCAGCCGTCGGGTCCGAAGTGGATGGCGATCGGGCGGAAGTTCTTGTCCTCGGAGATGACCATGTCCGCCGTGCGTGTCAGAGCGACGGTGCTGGGCTCGTCCCCCGAGCGCTCCGCGCGGATCGTCTGGATGCAACTCAGGATCGGATTGGCCAGGAAGAAGGTCTCATCCCAGGGAGCCGGATACCCGCCGCGATCCTGGGAGAGGGCGAGCCCCGAGAGCCCCGTGCCACCCATGCGGAACTTGGCCAGCGCCGGACGCCAGGGTGAGTGGGGGCGTGCCCGATGGCTGCCGATTCCCGGGTAGCTTGCGCCGTGCTCGAAGGGCACCAGGGGATAGCCCAGGTCGTTGGCCTCCTGGATCCACTTGTCGCCGAGCCGATCCAGCACAAAGCCCCAGACGTTGTTGAGGCCCGTACTCACCACCTCGAAGCGGCTGCCGTCCGACTGGAACCGACCCACCTTGCACTTGTTGAAGGGGACCACGTCCCCCCGGGTCGTCCGCACCTGCGAGGAGTTGAACGCGCCCTGGGCGACGTAGACCCATCCGCCGGGTGCCCGCACGAAGCGGTGCGGCAGCAGGTGGGAGTCCTGGATGCCGAAGCCGGTCAGGACCACCTCGCGCTGGTCGGCTCGACCGTCCCCGTCACGATCCTCAAGGCGCAGGATGTCCGGGCCCATCCCGATGAGCACGCTGTCCCCATCCCTGCCCGCCCGGGGCAGGATCGCCAGGGGGATGGCCAGGCCATCGGCGAACACGCGCGGCGTATGCGGCCCGGGCTTCCAGGGCTCGTCGAAGACCAGCACCGTGTCCCGTCCCCCGCGCGCGTAGAGTTCGGCCGCCTCTGAGGACTCGTTGCCATCGATGGGATACTCCACCGCCGTGACGGCCCACATCTTGCCCGCGTCGTCAAAGGCCAGGTCCACCACCTTGTTCATGGAGGGCTCCGAGGCCACCAGCTCCATCTCGAAGCCCGCCGGCAGGTGGAAGCCCGCCAGCTCTTCGGCGGCGGTCTGGATGGGGGCGCTGCCCTGGGTCGCAAGGGAGCGCATCTTGTCGAAGCGTCTCCAGGTCATGGCGCCCGGGGTATCGGGCAGGGGCTTGAGCCTGACCGAGCGAACCTGGACGAGGGCCTTGCCGCCCGAGTGCACCTGGAAACCAAGCTGGCCATCCAATGGCGTTTCCAGGTCCGTCTCGGTGTAGTCGAGGGCGGGGATCCCGTTGATCCAGGATCGGATGCGCGGCCCCTCGGCCAGGATGCGGTACTGGTTCCAGTCCTGGTCGCGGATCGAGTCCCAGATTTCCTGCAGGCGAGCCGATTCGGACAGCACGCGGTTGCGGCGGGATTCGTCGTACAGCTTGCCCCACCAGGCGTCACCGGCATCCACTTGATAGCCGCTCATCTCATGGTTGTTCTCCACGCGGCGGCTGCGGATCTGGACGCCCGAGTTGATGAAGCCCTCCGTGCCGACCACGCGGATCTCCAAGTTCAACTCAAAATTATGGAAGGACTTCTCCGTGCACAGGAAGGTGTTGTACGGCACCTTCCGCTCGAGCGACCCGCCCGTGAGCAATCCGTCCTGCACCCGCCACCAGGATTCTTCACCCTCGCCGATGTCCCAGCCCTTTAGGCTCTCACCGTCGAACAGGTCGATGCCCTGACCTTCGTCCTGAGCAAGGGGGTACCACGCGGGTAACAAGGCGAGGGCTGTGTAGAGGAGCATGGCTTGTGGGTCCGTTGTGACCTAGACGTCGAAGTCGAACACGACGACCCGCTCGAGGCGCGGCAGGATCTGATCCTTGACCACCTCGTGGTTGGGGTGGGGCAGGTAGGCGTCGCGGGTCTCGGGGCTCTCGAAGGTCATCACGAAGCCGTGGGTGTAGCCCTCGTTCATTCCCTCGGGGCTGGAGTAGGGACCGCAGAGCACCTCCTCGAGACCGGGGATCTGGCCCACCATGCCGCGCAGGGCGTCCATGCAGGAGTCGATCTCCTCGGCTGTGACCTCGGATTTGAACTGGAAGACGCCGAGATGTTTGACCTGGGGCAAGGGAGCCTCGCTGGGGTGGGGGTGGGGTGGAGCCCGATCGCGACCGGGAAAGTGCAGTGTAGGAGGCAGCGCACAGATGTGTGGCTAGAATGATCGGCGTGAGACCCTCATTCTTCGAACCCACGCCCCTGGACGGGCACCAGCTTCTGGATTCCGGAGCGGGCATGAAGCTGGAACGCTTCGGAGATGTGACCCTGGTGCGGCCTGATCCCCAGGCCCTCTGGTCCCCGAGGCTCGGGCCGCGGGAGTGGGAGGCGGCTCACCTGGTGTTCGAGCGCGAGTCGGACCGGGGGGGGAGCTTCCACCCTTCACCCGACGCCCCCGCCCATGCCAGAGGGGAAGACCCTCAATGGGAGTGTGCCCACGGCGCGGCGACCTTCCTCATCCGGCCCACCGCCTTCAAGCACGTGGGGCTCTTTCCCGAACAAGCGACGAACTGGGCTTTCGTCCAGGAAGCGGCGGACTCTCTCCGCGACGGGCAGGACGAACCGCCTCGACTCCTGAACCTGTTCGGGTACAGCGGCGCGGCCAGCATCCTCGCCGCCCAGGCCGGCTACGCGGTGACCCACGTGGACGCCTCCAAGCAGGCCATCGCATGGACCCGGGACAACCTGGCGGCGAGCTCCATGCCGGACGACTCCCTGCGCCTCTTGTGCGACGACGCGCTGGCTTTCGTGCGCCGCGAGGGACGACGCGGCTCGCGCTATGCGGCCGTGCTCATGGATCCGCCTCACCACGGGCGCGGGCCCAAAGGTGAGAGCTGGCAGCTGGAGCGCGACCTCGGTCCGCTACTGGAGGCCGTTGCTCCCTTGCTCGAAGAGCGTGCCCTGTGCGTGCTCTCCGCCTACGCCGTGGGTTACTCGGCGATCTCCATGGCGCGCTTGATGGAAGAGCACCTGGGCGTGCAGGGACCCGAATCCATCCAAGCCGGAGAGCTGGTCTTGAGCGAGGGTGACGGGGAGAGGATTCTCCCCGCGGGTCTGTGCGTCCGGTGGCAGCGGGGGATCCATGGGGGCGCGTGAATTGGATCGCGCCCTGCATGTGCTCTACAGCGACAACCACCTGCTCGTGGTGGCCAAGCCCGCTGGCGTTCCGATCGTCCCCGACTCCAGCGGCGACGAGTCCCTGTTCGATCAGGCCCGGCACTGGGTCGAGGTGACCTTTGACAAGCCCGGCCGCGCCTTCCTGGGCGTCGTGCATCGACTGGACCGGCCCGTGTCCGGTGTGGTCGTGTTCGGGCGGACCTCCAAGGGTGCCGCGCGCCTCTCCGCCCAGTTCGCAGAGACAGGCGTTCAGAAGACCTACTGGGGCATCATGGGCCGTGCGCCCGAGGAGCAGGAGGGAACCCTGAAGCACTGGTTGCACAAAGACCGCGAAGCCAACCGCGTGCGCGTTGTGGCAGAGGGTATCCCCGACGCTCGCGAGGCCGTGACCCGGTGGCGGCAGCTGGCTGTGGATGAGGGCCGGGCCCTGATTGAATTCAGCCCGGCTACCGGTCGCTCCCACCAGCTGCGCGTGGCGGCGGCCACCCTGGGCTCTCCGTTGCTCGGGGATCTGAAGTACGGCGCGGCTGATCCCCTTCCCGACCGCAGCATCGCCCTGCACGCCCAGGCCTTGGGCTTTGAGCACCCGACCCGCAAGGAACCCATGCGCTTCGCCACCCCTCCGCCCGACTTGGAGGTTTGGAATTTGCCGCTGTGCAACGATGCGCGACGGCAGGGAGACGTGCTCGAGGGGGAATGAGCCCGCCCCTGCATCGGCAAGGCTGTTTCCGACCGCCCGGGTTGCCAAGATAGAACAGACCATGGGTACCCCGGACCGCTCCCACCTGAAGCAGATCCTGCTGGCCGTTCTGGCGGCCGCGGGAGTGCACGGCATCCTTTGGCAGGGGAGCTACGAGGTGTTCTCCTCCTCGGTGGACTTCAATCAGGGGGCTCTCGAAGACTTCATGGGCGTCTACCTGCCCGCGACATACAACCTCGCGACCGGGCCTGAACCCGTGGCCGGATTCTTCTACTCCCCTTTCTTCGCGTGGCTCCTGCAGCCCTTCACCATGCTGCGCCCCCAGGCGGCATCGTGGGTCTGGCTTGGTTGGGAGTTGATGGCGAGCGCCTTGCTGCTGGTCCTGGGTTGGCGATGGGTCCGCGGGGTGAGTGGAGGTGCGCAAGAATGGTGGTTACCCCTCTACGTATTCTTGGGGGCACTCTCGTTTCCCCTGGCCCATAACCTGCACTGGGGTCAGATCAGCACGACCCTCGCGCTCCTTGTCGTGGCCGCTGCGGGGTTGCAGGACCGGCGCCTCGGGGCCGCCTGCATCGGCTTGGCCGCGGCGATCAAGTTCTATCCGGCCGTCTTCTTCCTGCTGCTGTTCCTGGGCCGTGACTGGCGCAGCCTGCGCTGGGGGCTTGGCACATGGGTCGGGCTGTCGATCCTGCCCGGCTTCCAGGTCGGTTTCGAATCGCTGGTCGCGTTCTATGAAGCGGTGGCCTCGAGAATCTCCGAGAAGTCTGGGTTGGGTGGGGAGTGGTTCACGGCCCCAAATAACCAGAGCCTGCCGTCCGCCGCTGCTCGTTGGCTCGGGCTCACGGGCTGGGGCCTACAGGCCTGCGCCGCGATCGGATGGGCGGCGGCGCTGTTCGTGCTGAACGCCTGCGCGCGCTTGATGGGGGAGGGTGGTGTGACGGCCAGACTGCTGGCGTTCGCCCTGCTTCTGCTCAGCCTGCCCCTGGTCCTGAGTCCCAGCTGGCCGCACTACTTCGCGGCGCTGCCGTTCGTGCAGCTTCTCTTGGCTCGCCTTGCGGGTACGGATCGCATTGCACTTGGGTCCGTTGCGGTTTCCGTGCTGCTCTCGAGCTGCCTGCTGTTCCGATGGATGGATGACCCTGTTCGTTACGGCAGATGGGGTCTGCTCCTGATCGCGAACCTCGTCCTGCTGCCCGTCGCATTGCGCACCGCCAAGAACATCGGGCGGGGTCAGTCCGACTGATCCTCTTCCTCCTCCTCTTCCTCGGTCGCGTACCCGAGAGCCTTCAGGTCCTCCAGGGTCTGATCATCCTTGGGCTGGCCCAGGTTGGTCTGGGTCGGGTGTTTTTCGGTCCAGGCGTCGAGGGTGGCGCGCAGGCGGGCGACCACTTCGGGTCGGGCTGCGGCCAGGTTCTGCAGCTCGCTGGGGTCGGTGCGGATGTCGAACAGCTCGATCTCGCGTGCCGGGTAGTGCTCGGTGGGGACGATCAGCTTCCAATCCGCCGTGGCCCCGGGAGAGCGCACGCTGCTGCAGAACATGTCGACGGAGCTGAAGACGTGTTCGCGTCCCGTCTCCTCTCCATGCATGGCGGGTACCAGGCTCTGACCGTGGAGCCCATCGGGCATCGCCAGGTCGCAGAGCTCCAGCAGGGTCGGAAACAGGTCCACGTTCTCCGCGGGAGAATCAATGCGCTGCCCGGCCGGGATACCGGGCCCCTTGAGGATCATGGGGGTGCGCACGAGCTCTTCGTAGAGGACCTTTCCGTGGGGTCGAAAAAAGTGATCCCGCGGCGCGGCCGCAGGATTCAGGACATCGGGCGGGGCCACGTGATCCCAGAGACCCTCACCATGATCGGAGACCACGGCCACGATGGTGTTCTCCAAGGCGCCGCGCTGTTCGAGGAATTTGAGCACGATCCCGATGTACACGTCGCACGTGTAGACCTCCTGGTCGTAGCGAGCCATGTCTTCGGCCATCTCCCGCCAGGCACCGGTATTACCCGCTGCGCCCGAATGCTTGGCCTCGTAGGCCCGTCGTTGGGTTTGAAAATCCCATCGGTTGGCCCCCGCGCTCACAGGTAGCTGCTGCTCCCACTCAGGATGCGCCTTGTAGGGTCCGTGGGGATCCATCAGGTGCAGGTAGGCGAAGAAGGGGGCGTGCTCTTCGCCCGTGCCTCTCTCGGTCGCAAGTTCCAGGGGCGCCGTGGCGTCACCAATCAGCTCGGCAGCCTCGCGGGCCGGGTGACTACCCTCCTTTTTGCTACGCGATTCGTAGTGATCGAAGCCGCGGTCGAACCCCGCCTTCTCGGACAGTAGGCCGTTGCCCACGATCCCGAGGGTGTGATAGCCCGCCCGTTGAAAGGTCTCGGCCAGGGTGGGCGTGTCCTCGAAGAACACGTCACGATAGGTGGTGACGTAGCGGCCCTGGAACATGGACACCATGGAGGGCTTGGTCCAGGAGGACTGGGCGGTCACGTCCTCGGCGAGGACTCCCTGCGCGGCCAGCTCGTCCAGCACGGGCGTGGTCTCGCGCCCGTAGCCGTAGGCCGAGACGCGGTCGGCGCGCAGGGTGTCCACCACGATCAGGAGGACGTTGGGGCGCTTCACCTTCTCCGGTTCGGGCGCCTGATCCGGGGAGCAGGCCGCCAGGGAGGCGAGAACAAGGAGGGCGAGGGGGTGGTGCATCAGGGTAGCCATCGTGCGTTTCCACCATACCGCGCCTGACAATGCCGTGCCACGCGGGGCCTGCTTGTGAGGTGGAACGGGTCAGGCGTGATTGGGAGTGCCCCAGCCTGGGACGGCACCCTACAATTGGAATCCACCGCCACACCTCACGATTCAAAATGCTCTCAACACTCCTCAGCCTGACCCTAGCCTCCCCCGCTCCCGTCGACGTGGACTTCCTCAAGGACGTCTATCCGATCCTTGAAGCCAACTGCATTGAGTGCCACGGCCCGAAGAAGCAGAAGGGCGATATTCGCTTCGACATGCGCGAGGGGTTGTTTGAAGGGGATGAGGATTTCATTCCCATTGTCCCAGGCAAGCCGGACCAGAGCACTGTGATCGAGTTGATCTCGCTCGATGCGGACGATCCGGACCTGATGCCCAAGAAGGCGGACAAGTTGAGTGATGCGGACATTGCTACCTTGCGCACCTGGATCGAAGAAGGGGCCGCTTGGGAGCAACCACCCGTTGCCGAGGCCAAGGCCGATCCCTTGGCTCTGCCGGAGCTGAGCGAACAACAGGTCGCCGCCAGAGACAGGGCGCTTGCGGCCTGCGCGAAGGCCGGAGTGCGGGTGAACCTGATCGCGGAAAACCACCATGCTCTCGAGGTCAACCTCAGCCTGTCGCGCGGCGATGGAACGGATGGGCAGGTCACGCTGCTCGCCGGTCTCGAGCCCATGTTGGTTTGGGCGAACCTCGCAGGGACCAAACTCACGGACGCGGGCTTGAGCAAGCTGGCGGGGTTTGGAGCCCTGCGGCGCCTGAACCTCTCAGGAACGGCGGTCACCGACGCTGGCTTGGCCAGCCTCGCTAAGCTGGGCGAGCTGCGCTCACTCAATCTGTATGGCACGCGGGTGAGGGCTCAAGCACCTGGCGTCGCTTCCGTCCTTGGAACGTCTCTATCTGTGGGGAACGGACGTGACACCGGAGGCCGCCAAGGTGTTCCAGGCGAGCCATCCGGCCTTCAAGGTCAACACCGGGGCGGAGCTTGTCGTGACGGAGATTGCCAGCGGGGCCGCCATCAACACCGAATGCCCGATCACCGGCAAGGCCGTCAGCGCGGCCTTCGTCGTCCTCGTGGGGGACAAGAAGGTGGGTCTTTGCTGTGCCAAGTGCAAGGCGGCCTTCGAGGCCGACCCCGGCCCTCACCTCGTCAAGCTCGGCCTCAAGGATGCGGGTCCTGTGAACGACGTCTGCCCCGTGTCGGGCCAACCCATAGCAGCGGGCTTCACCTCGAAGGCGGGCGAGGACCTCGTCGGCTTCTGCTGTGACAAGTGCAAGGCCACGTTCGATGCGGCTCCCGACAAGTTCCTGGAGACCCTGGGGCTCAAGAAGGAGGCGCCAGAGCTGAATGCCCTGTGCCCAGTGTCAGGCAAGGCTGTCGACGCTGCCGTGACCAGCGAGTACAAGGGCCGGTCAGTGGCATTCTGCTGCGGAAACTGCAAGAAGGCCTTCGACGCCGACCCCGATTCCTTCGCAGAGAAGCTCGGAGATATCTAGGAGGTCGTCGCGGCTTCGGCGTCCGTAGAGCAGGAGGCTTGAGCCTGGGCGTCCTCGGACCAGAGCACGTTGTAGATCGTGTCGCGCTCGACGGGGATGCGGCCCGCGTCGCGGATCCAGCGCAAGAGTTCGGAACGTTCCACGGCTTGGGGCGTCGTCGCGCCCGCATCGTGATAGATGCGCTCCTCCACGACCGTTCCATCCACGTCGTTGGCACCGTAGGAGAGGGCCAATTGGGCCATGGGGATGCCGAGCATGATCCAGTAGGCCTTGATGTGCGGGACGTTGTCCAGCATCAGGCGCCCGAGGGCGATTTCTCGAAGCTGCCGGGCAGGTGGGACCACTCGGTGTTCTCCGGGTGGAACGAGAGCGGGATGTAGCACTGCAGCCCACCGGTCTCATCCTGCAGCAGGCGCAGGCGGTCGAGGTGGTCGACGCGCTCCTCCACCGTTTCGATGTGTCCATGCAGCATCGTGGCATTGGACTTAAGGCCCGCCTCGTGGACCGTGCGCGCCGTCTCGATCCACTGATCGCCCGTGTTCTTCAGGTGGTACCCCTCGAGGTGCACGCGGTCCGCGAAGACCTCCGCGCCGCCACCGGGGCAGGAGCCGAGCCCGGCCTCGATGAGCTCGGGCAGCACCTCCTGCAGTGGTTTCTTGGCCCGCACCGCGATCTGCATGAGCTCGATCATGGTGAAGGCCTTGATGTGGATGTCGGGTCGGACGTCCTTTACCGCCCGGAGGATGTCGAGGTAGTACTCGTAGGGCAGCTTGGGGTAGATGCCGGCCACCATGTGCACCTCGGTCACGGGCTCATCCAGACATTCGCGGATCTTGGCGCCGACCTCCTCGGGGCTCATCACATAGGCACCCTCCTGACCGGGCAGGCGCTGGAAGGCGCAGAACCGGCACAGCTTGTTGCAGATGTTCGTGTAGTTGATGTGCTGGTTGACGTTGAAGAACGCGTGGTCGCCGTGCAGCCTCTCCCTAACGAAGTTGGCGAGTCCGCCGACAAGGTGGATGTCGTCGCAGGCGTAGAGGGCCAGGCCGTCGTCTCGGCTGAGGCGCTTGCCGGCAAAGACCTTCTCTGCCTGGGCGCCAATGCCAGCGGCGAGGGCGCCCTGCAGCAGGGAGTCTTGGAGTTGCGGAGTGGGGCTACTCATGGAATTCAGCCGAGGCTCGGAGTGCCCTCCCGCTTGCGATGGCGGGCCGCCGGGTGCGTGGCGGCCTCTTCACGATTGGCGGGGAAGGCCGGGTCCCCGTGTCGCTCATCCACGATTCCATACCAGGAGTTGCGCTGCCGAGGCTGGAAGCCCGCGCTCTTGATGACGTGCTCCACCTTCTGGATGGACGAGAGGTTGAAACAGCCTGCGGCCGAGACCACGTTCTCCTCAATCATGGTGCCCCCGAAGTCATTGGCTCCGTAGCGCAGGCTGACCTGGGCCAGTCGCATGCCCTGGGTCACGTAGCTGGTTTGGATGTTCTCGAAGTTGTCCAAGAAGATGCGCGCGAGAGCTTGCATGCGCAGGTACAGGGCGGGAGTCGTGGCTACGGGGTACTTGTGCTCCTCCGGAACGCCCTTGGGCTGGGTGTTCCAGGCGGCGAAAGCCGTGAAGCCTCCGGTCTCATCCTGGAGATCGCGCAGTCGCTCAAGGTGCTCGACGCGCTCCGCGGCGGTCTCGACGTTGCCGAACATCATGGTCGCAGAGGAGCGCAGGCCGGCCTCATGGATCTTGCGGTGTATGTCGAGCCACCGATCGGTGGACGTCTTCTTGGGAGCGATGATGGCTCGTACCCGCTCCACAAGGATTTCTGCTCCGGCTCCTGGCACAGAACCTAGGCCCGCCTGGATCAGATCGGCGATGACCTCTTCGACGGGGCGTTTCTCCACCTGCGAGAAGTGGTCTATCTCCGGTGCCGAGAGGGCGTGGCAGTTGATGTCAAACTTCGCGCCGATGTCCTGGATGAGCTCGACCCACCAGTCCGAGAGCACGAAGGGATGGTGACCGCCTTGCATGAGCAGCTGCTGCCCTCCCAGGTTCACCGTCTCCTCGACCTTCGTGAAGATCTCTTCCCGCGAGAGTACGTAGGACTCGGGATCCGCCGGACTACGGTAGAACGCGCAGAACCCGCAATCGGTGATGCAGACGTTTGTCGGGTTGATGTTCCGGTCGACGATGTAGGTGACGACCGGATCGGGGTGCAGTCTTGAGCGCACGCCATCCGCCATGCGGCCTAGGGTGAGGAGGTCGGCGTGGTCGTGCAGGTACAGCGCTTCCTCGGAGGTGATCCTTGTCCCCTCGGCCACCTTGCCCTCGAGCTCCACGAGGCGGGAGCGGAGAGGGGCACGGTAGGCATCCGATGCGAGCGGGGCCTTCCACTCAAGGTGGGGCTGGGCAGCGAGAGGGGTCGGATTCACGGGCGTGATTATAGGGCCCCGTGCCGTTGGGAGGTGCCCCGGTGCGGTGGTAGACTCCCGATCCCCGTCCCCTCTGCATCTCTCCCGAACCAGACCATGGCCAAGAAACCCGCTTCCCAAATGGACGTCATCGTCTCCCTCTGCAAGCGCAGGGGTTTTGTCTTCCAGGCCTCCGAGGTCTACGGGGGAGTGGGCAACACCTACGACTATGGCCCCCTGGGTGTGGAGCTCCTGAGAAGGGTCAAGGACGCCTGGTGGAACCGCATCGTGGTCGAGCGGTCCGATGTGGTGGGACTGGACTCGGCGATTATCCAGCACCCCAAGGTGTGGGAGACCTCAGGGCACGTGGGCGGCTTCAGCGACCCGATGGTGGACTGCAAGCTGTGCAAGGGCCGCTTCCGCGCTGACAAGCTGGAGGACGCCAGGTGCCCCGAGAAGCCCAGCAAGCGGCCGGGTGAGTGCGCGGGGGAGCTGACCGAGGCACGCGAATTCAACCTGATGTTCAAGACCACTCTGGGGCCCGTTGAAGAGAGCGGTTCGGTGGCCTACCTCAGGCCTGAGACGGCCCAGGGGATCTTCCTGAACTTCAAGAACGTCCTCGAGTCTGCGCGTCAGAAGCCACCCTTTGGAATAGCCCAGATAGGCAAGTCGTTCCGTAACGAGATCACGCCCGGGAACTTCGTCTTCCGCACACGCGAGTTTGAACAAGCCGAGATGGAGTTTTTCGTCCCCCCGGGCGAGGACCAGCAGTGGTTCGAGTATTGGCGCGAGGCGCGCTACCGCTGGTACGTCGACCTGGGGATCGATGAGGGCAAGCTGCGTATTCGCGATCACGAGTCCACCGAGCTTGCGCACTATGCGAAGGCCACTTCGGACATTGAGTATCAGTATCCATTCGGCTGGGGCGAGCTTGAGGGCATCGCCAATCGCGCCGACTTCGACCTCACCCGCCACTCGGAGGCCTCGGGGACGGACCTTGTGTACTTCGACCCGCAGACCAAGGAACGCTATACGCCTTTCGTGATCGAGCCCGCTGGCGGGATCAACCGCATGGCGCTGACTTTCCTGGTCGACGCCTACGAAGAGGAGCAACTGGAGAAGGACACGCGGGTGGTGCTGCACTTCCACCCCGAGATAGCGCCCATCACCGTGGGTGTTTTCCCCTTGGTCAAGAAGGACGGCATGCCTGAGAAGGCCAAGGAGATCGAGGCTGGATTGCGCAGGGCGCGCCTCGCCACCTTCTATGACGAGAAGGGAGCCATCGGCCGCCGCTACCGTAGGCAGGATGAGGTGGGGACGCCTTACTGCATCACCGTTGATGGGGACACGCTCAGCGATGACGTGGTCACGGTGCGTCACCGGGACTCCATGGAGCAGGAGAAGGTCGCCGTTGCCGACTTGCGTGAGTACCTAGAAGAAGCCTCGCGCCATTGGGTGCGGCCCGCTCCCAAGGAGTAGACGGCCCCGGGGGGCCTCCCGTAGGGGACAGGTAAGAAGGTCCTTCGGACCCGATACCAGCCAGTCTTGGATTGCTTAGACTCGGTCTCAGGTATTTTGCCTGCCCCTTCCCTTCATTCCATTTGCACGCCACATTCGTGCTCGATCCATGAACAAGATCATCCTCATTGCTTCTTCAATCCTCTTGGCGACCACCCTGTTGGGTCACGGGTCGTTGGATGACTACAAGACGCTGAAAGCCGAGTACCAGGCCGCTGTGACGCGCCATCAGAAGGCATTTGAGACTGCTCCATTGAAGGAGCGCAAGAGTCTGCGCAAGAATCATCCTATTGGCAATTTCTGGCCTCGATTCGAAGAGCTCGGCAAGAACGATGGGCAGGCCACTCTGTGGCTCATCGAGAATGCGAAGAAGGGTGGAGTCAAGGGTGGGGACCTCGCCGCCTTCAAGCGGACGGGCTATGCCCGCGTCTTTAAGATGGAGAACAACGCGGCCTACCTGAGTACTGCCATTGCGAACTTGGCATTGGATGCTAACACAGTGGGCGACGAGTTTGTCGTGGGGCACCTACGACGCCTCCTGAAAGGAACGGCTTCGCGATCGGTCAAGGGGATCATCACAGTCAAGTTGGGCGAGGTGCTCAGCGCTTCAGAAGATGCCGAGCGTGCCGCTGAGGGCGAAAAAATGCTGGCCGAGTACGAGGCCAAGTTCATCTCAGAAGGCGCTATCGCCATCGACTTCGACGCGACGACCATCGATGGCCATGAGTTCAAGCTGTCTGACTACCGGGGCAAGGCTGTCCTGGTGGACTTCTACGGCTTCTGGTGAGGCCCCTGCCGCAGTGCGATGCCGCACTTGCGCGAGCTCGTTGAGCTCTATGACGGTCGCCCCTTCGCCATCGTCGGTGTGAACAGCTTCGATGACGAGAAGACCTACCGCGATGGCGTGAAGAAATTCGGCCTGACCTGGATCAGTGCCTACCAGGGAGCGAACGCGGCCCCCATCTCCGAGATGTACCGAGTGCAGGGCTACCCGACCATGCTGATGATCGACCACACGGGCAAGATCCGATACAAGGGCCACGGAATGGACGACGACATGATCGCCCTGCTTGTGGACGAAGCGGAGAAGGCCGGTCAGCGCTGAGAGCGCCTCGTCGCGATCCAGATCCCGATATGCTGAGCGGCCCGCTCTCTCCCTGATGGGAGGGGGCGGGCCGCTCTCGTGCCCGGTAGATTTGGGGCAAGGGACACCGGGGGAGCTGGGCTCCCGGGCTCGGCACTACGGGCCCCAGCCTGCCCTAGAATCCGCGCCGGATGAGCAACTGCAGTGGGTTGCTGCCTGCGGGCGAGTAGCTCGTTTCCGTCAGTTGGCCGTCCGGGCCGACCCTCAATACGGTGACCTGGCCACCATCGCGATCCGCGAGGTAGAGGAAGTTGCCGAGGGGGTCAAAGCCCAGGTCCACCGGCTCCAAGCCGATGGAGGAGGAACCCTGGTGAGAGGGTTGGCCGGAAAACGGATCCAGCCCGTAGTGTCCGACCTCTCCGTTGCTGGTGAGGTCGACGAGGGGGGCATAGGCCAGGTCCTTGGAGGGATGGCAAATGAAAGTGAGGGACGGGCCACCCGTGCTGGTGGGTTGCCCCAGGGGGGTCAACTTGCCAAGGGTGGCATCAATGGCGCAGGTGAGAACAAGTCCCGATCCGTCTAGCACGGCGTAGAGAGTGTCGGCGCGACGCGAAAAGCTGAGCAGCGCGCCTGTCGTTCCCTCCGGGGTGGTCAGGTTTCCGAGCGGAGCTATGAACTGGCCGTTGTTGATTCGGAACCCCAGCAGTTTCGATGCGCCTTCGGCGGATAGGTACAGGAACTGGCCCGTGGGGTCGATGGCGATGAAGTCGGGCTGAGCCAGGGGTCCGACCGTGGCTGTGAAGCGCAGTTCACCCGTGTTGGAATTCACCGCGTAGGACTCGAGCATGCTCCCCATCGGATAGCTGATGTAGACGTGGTTTCCGAGGGGATCCAGGACGATCTTCGCTGGCGTGGCTGGCAGTAGGTGGGGAGGCCCCACCGCGGAGAGCGTTCGATCATGATGATCAATCGAGTAGATCTGGAGCGTGTTGGAAATGGCGTAGCAGACGCATACGTGACGCCCGCGGGGGTCGATCGCCATACTGGAGGCGCCGAGCTCGGTCATCCATTCCGTCTCGATGGCTACTAGTGAGCCGTCAATGGGATCCACGTCGAACGCTGAGATGGAGTCGTCCCCATCATTCAGGACGTACAAGCCCTCCGCGCGGGGGACCAGCGGCGTCCCGCCGTGGATCAATCCAAGGACACGGGGGGAGCGCCTCCCGCGCTTCCAATCGCGCACGGTGGGTTGCGCCGGGGCGCTCATGTCTAGGACAAACACGTCCTTGCTACCGCTGCAGGTCACGTACGCGCTCTGGTTGGACTCGTCGAGGGTGAACCCATTGGGCTGGGAGCCGACCTCAAGCACGTATGGGGAGGGCATCACGTCGCCCGTCATGCGGTCGTAGGCGAACACGGAGACGGAGTCTGTCGTGAGGCTGGGGACGTACAGGAAGGGCTGATCTGGATGGACACTGATGGCTGCTGGTGAGGCACAGGCCAATTCCGTATCCACAAGAGTCAAGCCACCCGTCGTGGGGTTGATCTGCCAAGCCGTGATCTGCTGAGTGTCATCAAGAAGAACGAAGAGGAACTTGCCCTGGGGGTCGCTCTTCAGCTTCGAGGGTTTGCCCCCCATTGGAACTGTGATTCCAGGCTCCATCAGTAATCCAGAGCTCGACTCGATTGCGAACACGGTCACCGAATCGTCCCGGTTGTTGGGCACGAAAGCGAACCGTCCCTCGGGGTCCAAGGCCAAGTCGCTTGGGCCGTCTCCGGTGGCCGCGTTATCAAGGAACGTGAGTAACCCCGTGGAGCTATCGACCCTGAACACACGCACACTGTCGGATCCGTGGTTGGCAACGTAAGCCGTCCGCCCGTCAGGGTGGATGACCATGAAGTGAGGCGAGGGTCCGAGGCTGACGGTATCCTGGGGGTACAAGGCACCCGTGCTCTGATTGACGGCAAACGTCGAGAGGTCACTGGGTTGGGAGGCGTTCCACAGGTTAGGCACGTAGATGACTGGCAACGTTGGGTGCGCGATGACTGCTTGTGGGCCCTGGCGCGCTGCGTAGTCTCTGTAGTTTCCGGCGTAGTGCAGGAGGCCGGTCGATGCCTCCACGGCGAATGCCGAAATCGTGTTGTCGATGATGTTGGCCGTGTACGCCCAGTTTGCGGCTCGGACCGTACTGAAGGTCAATTGTGCCGTGACATTCCCAGCATCGTTGCTGGCGGTGACGATGTATGTGGTCGTTGGACTAACGGCCGTAGCAGGGCCTTGAATGATTCCCGTTGCGGTGTCGATGTCGACTCCAGTGGGCAGCGCGGGCACGATCCTCCAGAGGTCGACCTGCCCGGTGATCGTGGGGGCGAGTGTGAGATCCGCGGTTCCAAGGAAGTAGTAGCTCTCTGCACCGGGATAGGAGAGATTCGAGGGAGGTTCGGTCGAACCACTGCCTGGGCCGGGCGCGCCCCCGCCACCAGAGCATGCTCCGAGGAACAGGAGGAGGGCAGCGGTAATAGGAGTGGATGTGGAGGGCATGGCGAGCCTTGGAACGGCCTGAGTTTCCATTATGCAGATTCCTATAAAATGCAACAACGGAAGGTGATGGTCGTGCAGTGGAGCCACTACATTTCTGGGGATCCGCCTCGGGAGTGTCTCCATTTGAGACGCGGCGTCCCGCTCGGCTCAGAAGCCTGCGGCGTGGCCGTCTTTGCGAGCTTCGGAAGCGCCGCAGTAGCTCGCTGTGGCAGAGTCCCACTCGATGGCCTGATAGCCGCCAAATTGCCCAGGGGCCTCTTCCATCAGGTGACCTCGACGCACCAATGACTCGCGCACCCTGGCGGCAACCCCACTCTCAATGGAGACCCGGCCACTCCCAGTAGCAGCATCACCGGTTGGGCAACTCGATCCGCAGTGGATGACACGCGGCGCATCTCCGGCTTCTTGGACGTTCATCCTGAAGTCGAGTTGGTTGGTGAGAACCTGTACGTGCCCCTGTGGTTGGGTCGCACCACCCATGACGCCAAAGGACAGCCAGGCCTCGCTTCCACACGTGGCAAAGCCTGGCATGATCGTATGAAAGGGCCGCTTGCCCGGTGCGAAGACGTTCGCATGGCTAGGATCGAGCGAGAACAACTCACCGCGGTTCTGAAGTACGAAGCCCAACCCTGGCGGGGTCATGCCGGACCCCATTCCCCGGTAGTTACTCTGGATCAGAGAAACCATGTTGCCCGCCTCATCAGCGACCGAGAGGTAGACCGTATCGCCTGTCTCGAGGGCGGCGGGGTCCCCGGGCGTAGGGCTCATGCGGGCGCGACCCATGTCAATGGAGCGCGCTCGGTCTGCCGCGTATTCCTTAGAGATCAACTCCTCGATCGGGATCTGTGTGAATGCCGGATCCGCGTAGAACTTGGCGCGGTCTTCGAAGGCCAGTTTCTTGGCCTCGATCAAGACGTGCAGGTGATCGGCGCTCGCCCAGCCCATGTCTTCCAATTGGAAATGCTCCAACACGTTCAGCATCTGCAGCGCTGCGATGCCCTGGCCATTGGGAGGGAGCTCCCAGACGCTTACCCCTCGATAGGTGGTGGACAGGGGGGTGACCCACTCACCCCTGTGCTCAGAGAGATCCTCCAACGCCAGGAACCCGCCATGCTCCTGCATGAAGCCCGTCATCTGCTCGGCTAGGCGGCCCTTGTAGAACGCATCCCTTCCCTCATGGGCTAGGAGTTCAAGGGTGTCGGCGAGGCGTGGGTTGGAGAAGATTTCGCCTGCCCGAGGGGCACGGCCCGCGAGCGTGAAGGTCTCGGAGAAGCCGGGAAATGCGGAGAGGGCCTGGACGTTCCGTTCCCACTCATGGGCGATCACGTCGGAGACGGGAAATCCCCCCCTGGCGTAGTCGATGGCGGGCGCCAGCAAATCTGCGAAGGGAAGTCGGCCGAAGCGCTCATGCAGCAGGGACCACCCGTCCACACAGCCAGGGACGCTCACGCTGAGGGCCCCTCGAGGGGGAATGGAGCCCTGTTGCTGGAGGCGCTCAAGGGTTAGGGAGCGCGGCGAGCGCCCGGATCCGTTGATGCCGTGCAGCTCCTTCTTCGTTCCATCCCAGACCATGGCAAACAGGTCCCCTCCCAATCCCGCTCCGGTGGGCTCGACTAGACACAGGACTGCATTCGCTGCCACCGCTGCATCCACGGCGTGTCCGCCAGATCGAAGCACCTGAAGGGCTGTGCTCGTTGCCAGCGGCTGGGAGGTGGCAGCCATGCCCGCCCGCGCTCGAACGGGGCTTCGTGTCGCGAAGGGCCTGCCCGTGATTCGATCCTGTCCCTGAACCATGAGGGTCCAGAAGACGAGGACGACAAGGATGGCCAGGGCGATGTGCAAGTGGGCGACGGCGTGGAGAGCGTTGTTCGCCGGTGCCCAAGCCTAGCGACTCAGGCCCTTGGAATCGCCGGCCAGTCCAAGCGTTTGGGCCTGCTTGCCTTACCAGCGCCGGCTGAGGTCCAGCGCGATCGGATCCATGCCCACAGGATAGGTGCCAAGACGCGTCAAGTTGCCCGTGGGGGCATCAACGCCGAAAACGTCGAGGTCATCGCTGGAGCCGTTCAGGACGAAGAGGTAGTTCCCTGATGGCCCGCTCCGCAGCGTGACGGGGCCTATTCCGCTCGGTGTTGCCTCCACAAAGTCTAGGGCGCCAGCGCCGTCGATGGAGTAGCGTCTGATTTCCCCGATCCCCCCATTTGACGTTGTAGCGGCCGAGTACCCATAGGCTCCGCTGCGATGGGGCTCGAACACCTGGGTGTTGCCCTTGGCGGGCGCGGAACCAGAGGCCTCTAGGGTCAGGCTTCCGGAGACAGGGTGGATGAGATAGGGGACGATCAGGTTGGAGCCAGCAAGGGCTACGTACAGTCGCTCGCCAGAGGGTGAGAATCGGACCGGCCCGGGGGAGCCCGGCGCTGGAATGAACTGGGGTCCCGACACGAACTGCCCACCTTCGAAGCGGTAGGAGCAGAGGGAGTCATTCGCCCCCCCGGTGTTGGAAACGTAGACGAAATGGCCCGTTGGGTCCGGGTTGACAGCGCTCGGCCCGGAACCCGTTGGCCTGGCATCCAGCAGGTCCAACTCGCCCGTGGTCGGGTGGATTGAGAAGGCCAAAACCTGTGCGCTCTGAGGCAGCGCGACGAACAGGTAGCGCCCTCCTCCATCCACGCCAAGGGCTGCCGGGGGCTCGGAGAGAGACGTACGCGTAAGGCTCTCAAAGAGGCTGCCAGATCCCGGTGAGATCTGGAAGACGGACAGCTCGGCACTCAATTGGTGCGCCACGAAGACGAAGCGGCCCAAGGGATCCACGATCAGGTCCGTTGGGCCGGTGCCTGCGAGGGAGTCCACGGAAATAGGTGTCAATTGGCCGGTGTAGGAATCGAACTTGAACCCGCTCAAGTCCTCGGTGCTCCCCCCGAGGGCGTAGAGAAACTCCGTTCGCGGCTGTGCGGGCGCTTCACCCTGGTACACGCTTATGTCGGTTGCCAGCGGGCGGGCTCGCACGGTGGCTCCCGCCGACACAACGTGGGTTGTCGGATCAACGGTGAACGAGCGAATCGTGTGCGCGCCGGAGTGCAGGACGAACGCGAACAGCCCCGTGTCATCCAAGGTGACCCGGACCGGTGCATCGTCAGTGGGAGTTGAAGTGGACTGAGTCACATGGCCGGAGGCCGGGTCCAACTCGAGGACCTCGAGTACGTCGTCCCCTTCGCAGGCCACGTAAAGGAAATCGTCGTAGGGGGATAGCGCCAAGGACCGGGGCCCGTCGGGGAGCGTGATCGCAGCGTACGGGCTCAGCGACCCATCGATCGGATCCATCTGAAAGGTCTGCAGCGAGTTTTCGCCTGCGAAGGCGATGTAGGCGATCGTCCCCGAACTGCTGATGGCAATGTCTGAGGGGGGGGTCACCCAGTAGTTGATGGCCTGAGTCATGGGCCCAGCAGCCCCCGTGACCGGGTCGAGGGGGTGAATGGTGATGTCCGCCGATTGATCGTGAAGCACGTAGGCGAAGCGTCCGAGCGGGTCTACCGCAACTTGGGTCGGCCCGGTATTGGTGAGCACGTCACCCAGGTCAGTCAGTTGGCCGGTGGATGCATCAACCGCATAGCTGAAGAGGCGGTTGTCCTCGTGGGTGACCACGAGAGCAGTACTCCCGCTGCGATTCAGGGCGAGTCGACGTGGTCCCTCTCCGCAGGGGACTTCGCCAAGGTGGCTCAAGCGACCCGATGAAGAACTGACCGAGTAGCTTGAGACGCTTCCCGTCAGTCCCGGAAGTCCGCGGTTGGGAACGAAAGCAAAGTTGTTCCCGGGGTGAAAGGTGATCTGCTCAGGACCCGGGGTGAGTGCCCCTGTCCCCTGAATGGGTCCGAACCCAAGATCGCTCTCGGATGCACCGACGGCGTAGGCAGACAGGTCGGTGTCCTGAGGCCCCGTGCTGTAAAGGAAGCGGGGTGCGTCATGGACTCTGAACTGCAGCGTGATCTGAGTTGATCCACCCGGGCCAGTCGCGGTGACGACGAAAGGCGATTCTGAAATCGAGGCGGTGGGGGTGCCTGCAAGCACACCGGTCAGGCCGTCCAGCGTGAGCCCCTGGGGCAAGCTGGGGGTGACGGAAAAGGAGTCTACTGTCCCCGAGTAGGTGGGCAGAGACGGGTCCATGGGGAGATTGACGAACTGACGCTCTTCATGATCTGGGTAGAGAAGTCCCGTGGGACCCGAGTCAGATCCGGAGTTTGACCCGGAACTCGACGAGCCACCCGAGTTGCAACTGCCGAGGAGGGCCAATGCGATCCAGATCGCTGGCCGTGCAATGCCGGACCGTGCCTGGGTTGTTGAGCGTGTTGTTGTCATCAGAAAACACCGGCTAGACGTGAGTCATCAAGACCGGGAACTCGGACGCCGGGAGGGTTCCATTTGGATGGTTCACTGTGCGAGCGGCAGGCGGCGAACCTCCATCAAGATAGTCCTCTTGAGGAGTCGATCCAATGCAGTTCTTGGACGCGGGCGTGCTAAGGGATGTTTCTTCCATTCTCCCTTGGCGCCCGTGCCTCCCCTGATACAAGCTCTCAAGGATGTCTGAGCGAGTAGATCCAACGGTCATCGAAGTCGAAGTCGAACGACCGGAACCGTCCGAGGGTGCCCGACCCGATTTGCACTCTCCTGCAGGGGGTGCGTTCCGGGGATCGGCGGGACCCATCCTCGCCGGCCTTGTGGTCGATCTTGCAGACCTCATCACCCCCCTGGGCTTGGGGAAGCTAGGTTTTCCTATCGGTGCTGGCGTGGGTTGGTGGGTCGGCGGCCAACTCGGATTAAAAGGCAGCCGACGGCTGTGGCTGACTGCGCTGGGTGCCGTTTACTGCGGAGTGCCGGGGACCAGACTTCTACCCCTGGGCACCATAGTCGGCCTGATCACTGGAGTACGCGGGGCCGGTAAATTTTCCCGTTGAATCGCGTCATCCTAGACGCGTTTAACCCCGAGCCGCGCGTGCCAGCAGTTCCGTAGCGAGAGCGCGGGCCTTGCTTACGCACAGATCCGAGTTGTCGTACTCGTATCGGCCGAAGCGACCCAGCGGGATCAGGTCCATCTCATCCATCCAGCGGAAGATGGCCTCGCGGCGGGCGTTGTAGTCATGATCAAAGACGACGTAGGCGTGGGATACTTCAGCACGGTCGGAGAAGAGGACATCGGAGGAGGAAATCAGGCCCGCGGACTCCAGCCCTTTCAGGGTTTCGCCTTCCAGCGCCTGGGCTGGAACCGGAGCACCACCGCGGTAGGTGATCTCGACCAGCAAGGAGCTCTTTCCTGCCGGTGCATTGTTGGGCGAATATCCGGACATGTAAGTCACGCGGTTGGCGGGCCCCTGGGACTCATGGGGTAGGTAGATCCATGAGAGGTCCGATTGCTCTGGCCGATCCAGGGCAACGAGATAGGTCACCAGTCCATTGAACTCCAGGGTCTGCATGGCTTCGGCGACATCACCAGGTATCTCCGCCACCAAGGAGGGCAAGCAATCGAGGGGCAAGGTGGAGACCACCAGGTCAAAGGACTCGCCATTGACGTCCCACCCGGATGGCGTTCGCTGCAGTGACTCAACCCGAGTGTTGAGTCGGATACGGTCAGCGATGCGTCCAGCCATCCCGTCGGTGATGGCCTGAAATCCACCGTTGAGGGGATAGAAGAACGAGGACTGGTGTGTGTAGCCCTCCGTGCGAATGCCCACCGCGGATCGTATGACGTCCTCTACTGGGGCATCGGGCACCCGCCCCGCCACCCAGTCGCTGCTGACTTCCGTAAGGGGGCGCTTCCATATCTTCTCGTTGTAGGGATTCATGAAGTGCTCGGCGATGCCCTTGCCGAAGCGCCATTGAATCCAGGTGCCGAAATCGTCGGGAGCGGTGGAGTTGGAGACCGAGCGTTCATGCCAGGCCTTTACGTAACCCGAAAGGCAATCGAAGTTGGCCTGCGGGGGGAGATCGCCGAGACCATTCTCGAAGGGATAGTGAATCCAGCGGTCCTCGAAGCGGATCTTGGTGTTGCGCTCGCACGAGGTGAAGGCGGAGGGGCCACCCGCTTCAGCCTTCATCCAGTCCATGACCTCCGCGTCCTTGCTGTAGAGGATGTGTCCACCGGCAACGTCGTAAGTGAAGCCATCCACCGTGCGGGATCGGCATAGGCCGCCGGGTACGGGAGCGGCTTCGAAGAGAGTGACGTCTGTGGGATCGAATCCCCCCTCGGCGAGGGTGCGAGCCAAGCTCAGGCCCGAGACGCCAGCGCCCAGTATGGCGAGCTTCACGAGCGCACCTCCGCGGTGGGGGAAGCCAGGGCACGCAGAGCCTCGTGGTGGGGCACCATCCCTAACCCCCACCCACCCAGGGGAGAGCTCCCGAGACGACCTGGTCTATTGTTCGGTTTCACACTCATCGTCCCTTTTCTATCGGTTCCGGATGAGCACACCTTGCGGTACACCTGCCAAGGACAGTGCTGGCTCAGCATCTTTCAGCCATCGGCGTCCGTCCGTTGTGTACCCCGCTGTGGGTTTCAACCCCGGCTGGAGCCCACCGAAGTAGCTATTGAAGGCATTCATCCCCAATTCCCGGCCGTACTTGGCGAAACAAGAGGCCAGGGCCACGGAAAAGGAGCGCTCCTCACAGCGTTCAGCAAAAACCACCCGCATGCGTCGCTCACTTCCGCCCACCTCCTGGGTTAGGACATATTCGCTCATGGGGCTGCACTCCTGTCGCACTTGGACGCGCGCCGCCGGGAACTGGTTCGAGAGCCAGCGACCGTAGTGGCTCCTCCCACCCATTCGATCTACGAAAACCGAGAGGCTCCCTTCCCCAAACGACTCCCACAAGTGCTCGAGCAAGCGGCCAGACACTTGCCACTGGGAGAGAGACTTGTTGCCCGTGGCCTGCCAGGAGTCGTTCAGCTCTCCTGCGGGGAGCACGCAGCATCCACCGTCCAAAAAGCTGACTCCGGATCGGCTCATCTCCCGCTCCAATTTGCCAGAGCGTATGGAGAGAACGCCTTCATCCACCGCATGCGGAAGAGACTCCGGGAGCTTGCTGTACCAAGGGTGGCGGGCCAAAGCGCCTGCGGACAATTGAAGGTCTGCCGGGGGCAACTGAAGAAGCTCGCTCGGAGTTCGCGGTCCGCACCCTTCAGCGTCGAGCTGGTCCAAGAACGCCAAGACCGTCAATTCCAAACGGCGTGCCCCACGGGGATTGCGAGAGAAGACGCGCTTGGAGTCAGCGACCACAAGGTTCTTACTGTCCTGGCGAGGGGAGTCCGTCACGACTTCGCTCAACACGTCCCACAGGTTGACCTCTCCTCGGGGTACGCGGAACGCCGACCAACCCACGGTCATCGGCCCCAACAATGGCCCCAGCCCGGCCTCGTCGATGCCCGCGACAACCCGAGAGGGGTGGCTCATGCGGTCTCGCTGGAATCAGTCGCTGGCGGGGGTTGAGCGCCGGCGTCCGTGCGGCCACGGTGACGCAGTAAGAGCCCAGTACAGGTGACGAACACCACACACGAAATGAGCTGGGACGTGGAGATGGAGCCGTCGAACCAAAGGCCGCGGATCGAATCCCCTCTGAAATTCTCGATCGTGTAGCGGCTGATGGCGTAGAGGCTCAGTAGTTGCAGGCTCAGCTGGCCCACATAACGCCGGCGGCGCAGGAGCACGTTGCCGATTCCAAACAGCAGCAAGCCGTTGATGCTCATCCAGGGCTGGGTGGCCCAGAGAATCTGACCTGCGTTGTCCGCTCCGAACAGGCTGCCCTCGCGGAGGGTTTCGGGGATCTGGAGGGTGATGGGGAAGGGCAGGTGTGCCAAGTGTTCGGGGACGATACTCCCGAAGTCGTCTCCCACGAGGAGGCATCCGATTCGGCCGATAGCCAACCCCAGAAACCCGCACAACAAGCCGATGTCCAGACACTGCTTGAACGGCAGGCCATACTTGCGAGTACCAAACCACCCGGCGAGGATTGCGCCAAAGGCCCCGCCGTACATGACCAGTCCTCCCTCGTGAACGAACAGGACGCGCAAGGGGTTGTCCACGAAGCGTTGGCCGACTGGGGTACCCTGGCCTACTTCCACAATCACGTACATCAGCCGCGCGCCCAAGATGACGCCAGCCAAGACCCACATGGGCACGGCGTCCAACCGGGGCTGCCACTCCTGGGGGTTGGTCGTGTAGCGGAGATTGATCTTCACGAATTGGTGTGATCCGGCGATGAACCCCAGAACGACCATCAGACCAAAGGTCGTGATCGGGAAGTCGAAGTAGGGAACCGTGAAGAGGATGGGGTACATGGTGGGGCCGGAGGGAGAGTGCCGGACGGCGAGGATTGTAGTCACCTACGGCCTCAGGTACCCAGAGATCCCTGGCCTTGTAGTTCCTTCCCGCGGAGGTTGATGCCCCTCGCGGGATTGCTATCCTTCCCGCCTACCCATCGTGGTCATATTGTCCACGAGAACGTTCCAGTCGTTCGGGGCTCGACAGCCCCCTCGCCCGAAGGAAGGGCCATGCGTCACCGCGAGCAGAATCAACCCCGGGTCAAGGTCTACCTCGAAGGACGCTACCGCAAGCTCGTGCGGGACCTGCCGCAGACCATCTTTTGGTGTCCCGAGTGCAAGGGGCATCCCCGGCGCCGCCGCAAGTGCTCCTACTGCGAGGGCTTTGGGAAGTTGACCCGCGATTCAGTCCAGGAACTGGTGGGTTGGGTTCTGGGCAAGGCCTTCGGCACGCGCAAGCACAAGTTCCATGGCGCGGGACGAGAGGACATGGACGTACGCATGCTCGGCAGCGGGCGCCCCTTCATTCTGGAGCTGCTCAGCCCCAAGACCCAGGACGTGGACTTGGCCGAGGCTGAACAGTTGATCAACCAACGCAATGAAGGGCGTATCGAAATCGAGGGCCTGCACTGGTCTGAGAAGCCCCGTGTGCGAGTCCTCAAGGAGGGCAAGCACGCCAAGCGCTACAGTGCCTCGGTCGAGGTCGAGGGCAAGGTGGATCCCCAGACCGCTGCGGACCTTGTGGGCCAGCGCATTCCCTTGGCGCAGCGTACCCCCTCCCGCGTGGCTCACCGCCGAGCGGACCTGATCCGCGAGCGCTGGATCGAAGTTCAGGAGCTGAAGCCTGCGGACGGCGGGTGCTGGGAGCTGGTCGTGCTCGCTCAGCATGGCACCTACGTCAAAGAGGCCATCTCCGGAGAGGGCGAGAAGACGAAGCCCTCGTTGGGGGAGCTACTGGGGGGTGTGACCTGCAAGTGCTTGCAGTTGGACGTGCTCGGGATCTTGGACGAAGAAGGCGAGAATGAGTGGGTGGCTCCCAGCCGTTCCTTGCCCGTGTCCTTCGGCAGCGGCCTGGATGCCGCCGAGGCTCCGCCCTGTTCCGATCAGCCTCCGGGCTAGACCAGCACGCCTAGGATCTCGCCCTCGAAGACCATGGCCCGGTCCACGAAGCCCTGAGCTTGGTAGCGGAACATGCGCCGCGAGCACTTCAGCAGGTGCACGCAGAGGATGAGCCGGCAGTCGGGCTCCACGAGCCCCCGGAAGCGGGCTTTGTCCACCCCGCCGAAGCCGACGAAGTTGCCCGCCTGGGTTCCATCTCCCGCCTGATCCACCCGGTGGGCTGAGTAGTCGAAAGCGGACAACTGTGCGGCAGCTTCGATTTGCAGGGCTCCTGGGAACATGGGGCGCCCAGGGATGTGATCCTTGGCCCACCAGTCGTCGCTGGCGATGTCCTTGTAGCCAACCATCAGGCGGCCCTCCACGTCCTCATGCAGAACGCCGTCCAGCATGGCAAAGCGACCGCTCTGGCGCAGGTACTGGTCCAGCTCCGTCCGGGAGACCACGGTCTGGGAGAGGTCCAGGGTCTCGAAATCGATGAGGGGTTGGCTTGCCATGGTCTGTGGAGTGTACGCAGCCGGGAGGACGCATCCAACACTCTCCCTCAGCCTCCAGCACCCACCCCTTCCGGACGAAATCGGAGCCAGCGACCCCTCTGGACAATTACGGCGAGGACGGCGGACTTGAGCACGGTCGACAAGTTGATGGCCCACCAAACTCCCGCCGCTCCCAGACCCAGGTGGGTCGCCAGGAACCAGGCCAGGGGCAGGCGTAGGATATTACCGGGCACGCTGACCAGGAAGAGCGGTGCGGTGTACCCCGCACCCAGGAGGGTCTTCTCGTGCATGACTTCATAGGCCACGAAGAGTTGTGAGGCGGCCAGGATCTGGACGTACCGGATGGCCTCCCGCGCGACGCTCGGGTTATCGGTGAAGAGGGGCACGATGATCGGTCCCGCGAACCAGAAGATCAGCGTGAATAGGGTTCCGGTTGCCAGGGCCAGAATGCGCATGCTGCGCACGGTCTGCCGCGCCCCTTCCGGACACCCGGCTCCCAGGTTCCTGCCCACAAGGGAGGACCCGGCCACCGCTATTCCCAGGAAGAAGGGGAAGGCCACTCCCTCGAAGGCGTTGAAACCGATGCTCAGTCCGCCCAGGACAGCGTCCCCCAAGGGGCTCAAGGTCGTGCGTAGTAGTACAGAGTAGACTCCGGCGTAGACCACAATGGAGAGGCACGAGGGCATTCCTATGCGGGCGATCTGGCTCAATCGCTGGAGCGAGAGGCCCTGGAACGAGAAGAGCCGAACGGAGTAGAGGCGCATGAGAAAGAACAGGCCCAGCCCAGCGCTGACCGCACGTGAGAGCCCCGTGGCCAGGGCCGCGCCCGCGATTCCCATGCCTTCGATCGGCCCCCAGCCGTAGATGAGAACCGGGTTCAAGACGAAGTTGCAGCCCACGGCCACGAGCTGCAGCATCAGGGGTAGGCGGGTGTTTCCCATGGCGACAAAGGTCGTGCTCACCACCGGCGCGAGGGCCATGGGGATCGTCACGGCGTAGATCATCCCGAGGTAGGTCTGGGAGAACTCTGCCGTCTTGCCGACCAAGCCGAGGCCGCCGGTCAGGAACTCGATGTTCGAGAAACCCACGATACCGACCAGAATGGCGACGAACGTGGCCAGCAGCAGGGCATGGCGAATCACCGCATCGCGTCCGGCTCGATCGCCGGCTCCGGTGCAACGCGCAACCAGGGTCAGAGAACCGCCCACCGCCAGAAAGTAGAACGCGAAGTTGAAGGTCAGCAGAAACGTGCAGGGACCCAATGCCGCGTGGGCCTCTGCGCCAAGATCCTGGACCCAGAACTGATCATTGACCCGGTAGGCGCTGTTGCAGACAAACGAGAGGACCGAGGGCCATGCCAGCAGCAGCACGTCCCGGACACGGGCAGGCGCAGCGCCCGCTGCGGGCTGTGGGCCGTCTGAATTGGAGTTCCCCAAGCGTCGATATCTCTGTGGGCTGGTCCGCGCGGCTTCTAAGCTCTAGCGGTGCCGCGTGAGATGAAGCGTTACGGCCCGGCTGGGAGAGTCCTCTCCCACGTGAAAGACGGTGACGCCCTGCAGTTCCCCGCGGGCCTCGCCCCGCAGCGTGTATTCGCCGTCGGGCAGGAAGGGAATCTGAGCCGTTCCATCCACTTCACTGGAGACTTCGATGACCCCCGCCGGTTGTCCATATCCGCGCAGGCGTGCCGCGGCCACCGGCGCCCCCTTCTCGTCTACCACCTGCACGGTGATAGTCCGCGTGCGGGGGATGGTCAGGTCGGGATGTGTGTAGCGCGGCCCTACCATTCCAAAGGCCTGAGCCTCGATGAGTGGTCGATCGATGTTTCCCAGAGAGAGGAGGTAGGGATCCTCGATGACCTCTTCTATGCGCCAATACCCAGATCCGTTCGTCTGGGTGCTCTGCCGGCCGCGATCACGCTGGTTTTGGATGAACACCGGAAGATTGCCCACGCCCACGCCATCGGAGTCTCGCACCACTCCCTCCGCCACTCCGGCAGGGATCAATTTGAGCAGCAGATGCGCGTGGTTCTTGCCGGGCAGGTTCTCAAACCCCTTCAGCTTGAAGAGCATTACCTCCTGCCCCCGGCAGCTCATCGCCGCAGCTTCGACGTGCACCCTGTAGCCACCCATGGGGAGGTCGAATTCCTCAAACGTGCGCTCGGCGCCTTGGAACTCAACGATGCGTTCGGTGGCCCGGTCGCGGCCGAGCGCCAACTGGGAGGGCTGGATCACCAGGCGCCACTGGGCGGGAAACTCGACGCCCGGGTCCACTTCGATCATGCCGCTGATCGTGCAGGACCCATCAAAGGTCTTTTCGTATTTCTTCCACTCCATGGGGAGGCCGACCTGGATGCCCCCGTTGGGAATCGGTGTCAGATCTCCGGTGGAGCTGGGTGGCGCGGACATTGCATCGGTCTGCGCACTCACTCCGGCCGAGCTCGGACCCGACCCGCTCCTAGGCTCATCCGTTGATCTACCAAACAGCACAATGCCGACCAGCAGGCCCCCGCAGGCTAGGAGGCACAGGCTCATCAATAGGCCCGTCCTGCTGAAACCGCACACTCTTCCGCAAGCTGGGGAGGAGGTATTCCGGCCAATAGGGCTTGCGGTGCCCAGGCTGCCGGGAGGGAGTGACGCCCTGCGGAAAAATGAACTCGCCGGTGCGTGGTGGGGTTCGTATCGGTCGATTGACATGGTTCGTTGTTCTTGCCTAGTCTTCCTACCCCATGGGTAGATCCCTGGGACGACCTGGCCGCTGCTTTCCACAGAGGAGCGCCGGGATGCGACGCCTTCCTTCCGGTCGGGCTGCTCTCGCGGGCAGCGCGAGCCGGGCCCGACATCATAGCCCCCCTTGCCTCTCGTAGGGGATTGCCCAGACACATGACCCAGCACCTTTTCATCCCCCGCCAGCGCCCGTTTCGAGCCCTCCTCGCCTTGGGCGCCTTTGTCGCTCTCAATGCGCTGCTACCTGTCACGGCCGGAGGCGCTTCGACGGAAACTGCCGCCCAGGAGGGCCGTGTCGTTCTGGTCGGGTTTGACGGTGCCGACTCACGCACCACAAGGCGCATGATCGATGAGGGACGCCTGCCCAATCTGGCAGGATTGGCGAAGGGCGGAACCTTTGCGCCGCTCATCTCCACCAACCCCGCTGAGTCGGCCGCAGGGTGGGCCGCCCTTAACACGGGCACCAACCCGGTCAAGAACGGCGTACCCAGCTTCATCAAGCGCAACACCAGTGGTACCCAGATGCCCGCGTTCGGGCACATCTATCAGGAAGACATGGTGATCGAAATTCCCTCCAGCGCATTGGTCTCCGGACTTGTGGCGGCAGCCGAGTCCCTCCCTTTTGAGCCCAACATGGCCATGGGGCTACTGGTGACTCTTGCGGGCGTGCTGGGTTTCATGTTCGTGCTCCGCGGTCTGCTCAAGGTCAAGTTGGAGCTGGCGGTAGCACTGTCGGTGCTGATCAGCCTGGCCGGTGGCTACGCGGGCATGACCTGGATGGCCGACCGAAGCACCGGTGGGTCGTCGGACAGTTTGGCTTCCAACACCTACGAGGTTCCACAGGTATTCAAGAACGCGGTCACACAGCCGGGTTTCTGGGACATCGCAGCGCGGGGCGGCAAGCGCGCCATCGTGCTCGACGCGGCCCTGGCCTTTGATCAGGAGACGGTTCCCGGAGCGCGCGTTCTCGCTGGCCTGGGCCTGCCGGACGTGCGTGGGGCGGGCAATGGCAACTGGTTTATCTACACCACCGAGGACACCGAAGTACACCGCGCACCCAAGGGGTGGGTGGACTCCAAGGGTTCGGGTACGGGCACGACCTTCCGAGTGGACGAGCGGGGTGGCAAGATCGTGACGGCCGTCTACGGGCCGGTGAACTTCACCAAGAAGGCGCCCCTTGAGGCGCAGATTGCGGAGATCAACGAGTCCCTGAAGAGCCCGGATCTGGGCTGGAAGACTGGCGGGGAGCTGCGCGACAAGCGCAAGGCCTTGGAGGCGGAGCTCAAGGGGCTCAAGAGTGCTCCCCACGATCATCGCGTGAGCTTGCCCATGACTCTGGAGCGCCGGGGCGAGGAGCTGGCGATCACGATCAACGGAGACACGCAGACTGCCGTGGAGGGGGGGTGGACCGATTGGTTCAGGCTGCCCTTCGAGTTGGCTCCCGGCCTTGTGGCGGGCGGTCTGACGCGTGCGCGCGTCATGGAGCTTGGGGAGGTCATCACCGTCTACCTGCACACCTTCGACATTGACCCGGAGAACCCTCCCATCTGGCAGCAGGTCAGTCAGCCCGCGGGTTTTGCCGGCGAGCTCGCCGGTTGGGCCGGAGGCCCCTACGAGACCCTCGGTTGGTCCTGCATGACCAACCAGCTCAAAGACAAGAAGCTGCCCGTGGAGGTCTTTCTGGAGGACGTCGAGTTCACCATGAAGTGGCGCAGGCGCCTGACCCACTCGGTGCTCGATCGCGATGACTGGGACGTGCTCTTCAGTGTGTTCAGCACCACCGATCGGGTGCAGCACATGATGTACAAGTACCACGACCCCGATCACCCCTTCCACGATCCCGAGGAGTCGGCGCGCGTGGTGGATTTCTTTGGCAAGCCGACGGCGCTGAAGGACATCGTCCCCGCCATCTACGAGCAAATGGATGTGACGGTGGGTGAGATCCTGGCCAAGCTCGATCCCGCTGACACCCTGATGCTCTGTGCGGACCACGGGTTCACCAGCTACCGGCGCGGCCTGGAAGTGAATAACTGGCTCGAGTCGGAGGGCTACCTGACCCTCAAGCCGGGCAACACCAAGACCAACAACAACATGGCGCTCCTGGCGGCGGATTGGAGCAAGACCAAGGCCTACTCCCTGGGCCTGGGCATGATCTACGTGAACATGGAAGGGCGCGAGAGGGGCGGGATCGTGCCCAAGGGCGAGGCCAAGGCGCTCCTGGCTGAGATCGGGGCCAAGCTTGTGGCCCTGCGCGACGCGGGATCCGAGGAGGCGCCCTTCGACGAGCCCCAGCAGGTAGTTCTCGACTACGCGATCATGGACGATCTCTACCAAGGGCCGCAGGAGTGGGGCAGGGCGGACTACCCCTGCGCGGACATGCAGGTGGGATTCGCCGAGTACTACCGCGCCTCCTGGGGCACGGTCTCGGGCAAGCTGAAGCTGGTGAAGAACGAGGCGGGTGCGGTCGTGCCGGGCCCCATGTTCAAGGACAACAGCAACAACTGGTCCGGGGACCACGCGTCCAACTCCCCGCACCTAGTCACTGGCATCTTCTTCAGCAGCAAGCCGGTCCAGATTCCAGCAGATGGCGTCAGCGTGATGCACATCGCACCTACGGTCCTAGAGTCCCTGGGCGTGCCCATCCCGGAGAACTTCGACCTGCCGGCCCTGGCGCGGAAGTAATGCAGCGCATCACGCCCAGCGGGTTGAAGGAGCGCCTGGACTCCGGCGAGAAGATCACCATCGTGGACGTGCGCGAGAGCGAGGAGCTGGAGATCTGCTGCCTGCCAGACGCGGTTCACATTCCGCTCAGCGGGTTCGCCAGCTGCCACACGGAGCTGGACCCGGCCGGGTCCTACGCCATGCTCTGCCACCACGGCATCCGCAGCGCGCAGGCGGCGGGATTCCTGATCGAGGCCGGCTTCCAGGACGTGATCAACGTCGATGGGGGCATCGAGCGCTGGGCCGAAGAGGTCGATTCGACCCTGCGGCGCTACTGAGCGAGGCTCCGGAGCCCTCTCTGGCATCGCCCGAGTGCGTCCTGCTACCCTGCGACGATGAGTGATCATTGGAAGGTGCTTGTGTGGATGGTGGCCGGGGTCCTGGTGGGGCTTGTCATGCAGTGGACTCTCCCGGCGCCGGCTTGGGCCGGTGCGGAGTTCGCCGCCCATCCGAGTGGCGTGCAGGTCCGGTCCGTCACCCCTGGGGGCCCCGCCGCTCGGGCGGGAATGGCCTCGGGCGACGTATACCGCGCGGTGGCCCTCGGGCGTGGCGGCTCCGAAGAGGAGATCGTCGCCTTGGCCTCCCCCGAAAAGGCTGCCGAGACCCCGGGTAGTGTTCTCGAGCGCAGCTCCAACGGTGAAGTAATCTGGTTCCTGCCAGCTCTCGGAGCTGGCGAGAGCGAACCCCAAGGCGAGTTGCGCTTCAAGGGTGGCAAGGCTCTGGCTCTGAGCATGAATCCCGACTGCGCACGCGCGGCCTGGATCGCCCCCTTCAAGTTTGCCGCGGACATCTTTCTCGCCCTGCTGAAGATGCTCATCGTTCCCCTGGTGCTCTCCTCCATCGTGGCGGGGGTGGCTGGCGTGGGCACCATGAAAGACCTGAAACGGTTGGGGGGTAAGACCTTCGCGTATTACTTGGCGACCAGCTTGCTGGCGATCCTTGTGGGTCAGTTCCTTGTGAACACCATTCGGCCCGGAGATGGTGCGGCCCTCGGCCTTTCGGCCCTCACGGAGAGCGGCGTTGGGACGGACGACAGCTTCGTGGAGGTGATCAAGCGCGCCATCCCGTCCAACATCTTCTCGGCTCTGCAGGACAACGGGGCCATGCTCTCGATCATCTTCTTCGCTCTGCTCCTCGGCTACTTCATCACGCAGACCGCCGAACCCCACGGCACGCGTATCCGGGAGCTCTTCGAGAGCTTCTTTGAGGTGATGATGAAGATGGCGGAGGGCGTCCTGAAGCTGCTGCCCTACGGAGTCTTCGCGTTGCTGGTCAAGGTCACCGCGGCCACGGGCTTTGCGCCCTTCAAGGCGCTCCTGCTCTACATGTTCACCGTCGCTCTGGCCCTGCTGATACACTCGGCCCTGACCCTGCCCCTGCTCCTGAAGTTCGTGGGCAAGATGCGGCCCGGATTGTGGTTCAAGGCCATGTCCCCGGCCATCATGACGGCCTTCAGCACGAGCTCGTCGAGCATGACCCTGCCCGTGACCATGCGCACGGTCGAACAGCGTGGGCGCGTGAGCAACAAGGTGACCTCGTTCACCCTGCCCCTGGGTGCGACCATCAACATGGACGGCACGGCGCTGTACGAGTGCATCGGCGTGATTTTCCTCTCCCAGTATTACGCGTCGATCAGCGACTTCTCGCTGACCTACGGGGATCAGGCCTTCATCGTTGTCTTGGCACTCCTGGCCAGCGTGGGAGCGGCGGGGATCCCCTCCGCGGGACTGGTCATGATGCTCACCATCCTCTCGGCTCTGGGCTTACCCATTGAGGGTGCCGCCCTGCTATTGGCCGTCGATCGTCCCCTGGACATGCTGCGCACCTGCGTCAACGTCTGGTCGGATTCCTGTGGGGCGGCCATCATCTCCCGTACGGAGGGGGAAACCGGGCCCTTGGAGCCCATCACCTCCGGGTAGCGTGGCGGCTTGGCTCGGAGCCTAGTAGAATCCCCACCCCCGCCCCTACCCAATGACCCGCAGCGGCCCGCGTGGCCCCGATTGCACCCATGACCCAAGGCACTCTGACCGAGAGAATCACCCGCTCCCTGGCCTACATGCTTCGGCATCGTCCCGAGGAATTCGATCTGGAATTGGACGGCCACGGGGCTGGGGGTTTGGGCGAGGTCGTCACCGCCCTGTGTGATCGCTTGGGCGAGGACATCGAGGAGTCGGACGTCCAAGAGGCTCTCGACGCCGGCGGTCGCAGTCGCTACGCCATCGAGGACGGGCGCATTCGCGCTCTATACGGACACTCCTTCCCCGTGGACCCTGGCGAGAGCACCGATCCGCCCGAGTTCTTGTTCGTAGGGGTCGGCAGTCGGGACGCTCGTCGTGCTGAGGAGGATGGACTTCGAGGCGGGCGTCGTGCGTTCTTGCATCTGGCACTCACCTACGAGGAGGCCCAGGAGATGGGCCGCCGCGCCGCACCCCAGTACGCGGTCATCAAGGTTCATGCGTCCAAGGCGGCTGAGAGTGGTTCCAAGTTCTACGACCGTGAGGCCCTCTTCCTGGCAGAGGACATCGGCGTGGATTTCATCGAGGTGGGCGAGATCCATGAAGACGGCATCCGGCGAGAGGGGCGTGGTCGCGGACGCGGGCAG